>JAEIGA010000158.1_pt1 | contig 92349 bp, 79 predicted proteins | sample 9270691 | NCBI WGS metagenome assembly JAEIGA01 (sample SAMN17057246, study PRJNA624740) | gut metagenome | biome: biome; isolation source: fecal sample | host: Bos grunniens | place: China: Xizang | collected 2019 | reverse complement strand
GCATTGGTCCAGGACCGCCTTCCACTGGTCTAAATCAAGCTCGGGTTTCGCGAGCTCGGGGTATTCGTGCCATACGCAGTAGCAATACGGACAGCGGAAGTTGCACTTCGCCGTCAGCTCCAGCGTCAAGTGGCGGGGATATGCCATAGTCAATATCAGGAATCGCCGCCTACTCCACCCATGACGACAGGTTCGTCCTCGGCTTCGTTCACGGCATTGGTCGTCACCGATGGGGCAATCTCGCCTCTAATAGCCCATTCGCACTGCTGCTCTTGAACAGCGTTCGTTTCCGAAGGCTCCTGCTCTTGCGCCGGGACTTCTCCTGGCTCCGGAATTTCTCCTTCGGTGACAAACACCTCCGTATTCTCGTTCGTGGCATTCTCCTGATAATACGGGGAGGGATACTTCCCCATCGTGTTCGCGGGCGTGTGGCGTTCGCCGCAGCCCGCGACGGTGGCCGCAAAGCCGACGAGCAGCCCGCCCAGCGCCTTGCCAGACGCAAGGGCATCGTGTATGGCCCGCTGAATTGCCGCGCTCTTCTTCGACAGTTTCATTTGCTGCGCCCTCCTTCTGCCGTTAACGGTGGGTATTATAACATATTTTGGGGAGGGGGAGAGGGCGGACCAACGCGGGGCGTTGGAAGTGAGGCAGTGATCAACAGCCAGCAGCCAGCGGACAGTGGTCAGCGGACAGTGGCTGCTGGCTGCTGGTTACTGGTTGCTGGTTACTGGCTGCTGGACACTGAACCGCTTCCGCCGCGTCAGCGGCGGCTTGCGCTAACGCGCGCGGGACAGGCGCCAGGCGCAGAAAACCCAGATGGCCAGCATCACAACCGAAAACGCGAAGACCTTGAACCACCCGATGTCGACCACCATCGTGAACATCAGCGCCGTGCACACGCCGCCGCCCATGATCGGCTCGTGCAGCAGCTGCTTGTAGCCAAAACTCGCCGCGGCGCACGTCCTGGAGTCGGGGTCGACGGTCCTCAGCAGCATAAGGCCAGTGGCCGTCACCCCGGTCGACTGCCCGAAATCGGCGATGGCGCGCTCGAACCACGCCTCCTTGAAGCAGCGCGGGCCGAACCACAGTACGACGAACACGCTCCACGCCACTCCAGCGACGACAAGCGCCGCCAGCGCCACCCAGTTGTCCGCGACCACCTTGACGCTGATTGTCGCAACCGCCGACACCACGAGGAAATCGAGCGACGCCCCGGAGATGCGCTCCATCTGGCCGTGGTCGACGAGCAAGTCCTTGCCGAGCCACTTAGCGGCGGCCTGCAGCAGTATGCCGCCGATCATGCACAACGGGAAGAGCGGGAAGCCGTTGAAGATCTTCCATCCGGTGAGCTTCAATAGATAGAGCATCCCCACGCCGATGGCGATGGCGACGCCGACGACCGCGACATGCCAGGCAAGGGAATCCACGGAGTCGCTCATGACCGTCTGCAGCCCGGCGGAAGGACGAAAGCGGCGGAGGTGCACTCCCCTTCGCTCGTGCCGGCGACGCTGGGCAAACGGCACCACTTCGGCGACTATCCCGCGCGCATGCGCCCAGTTGATCATCGCCATGCCGGCGACTATGCCGACCACCATGCCCGCCGTCGCCACGGTGAAGCCGAGCGCCGCGCCTTCCTCCCACCCGGCCGCAATGAAGCTCTCCTGCATTCCGCCGACGGTGCCGTGGCCGCCCTCGAAGCCGATCTCGATGAGATTGCCGAAGCACGGAGGCACGCCAAACCAGCGCGAAAGCACAAAGCCGGCGAGGCCGAGCCCGACCACGTACTGCCCCCACGCGATGATCTGGCCCATCACGAGCTGCGGATACGCGAGGGAGACGATGCGCCTGACGTTCGGCAGCGCCTTGCCGAGGAAGAGCGTCGCAAAGACGACGTTGATCAGGAAGCCCGGGACCTTGCGCATGGCATCGACGACCTCGCGCGGCACCCTGTCGCCGGCGACCGACAGCACGGCGAGGCCGATGAGGCCGCCGATGACGGAGCTGGGCAGATACAGGCGCTGCAGGACCGGGACGCGCATCCGCATGACCTTGCCGGCCACAAGGAGCCCGCAAAGAGAGACGAAGACTATGACTGCGGTCGGCATCGGAAGATCACTTTGTTAACGGCATTAAGCGCCGCGGGGCGGCCGCCTTTACCCAATTGGCTGCGCGCATGGTGTTGCTCGGTCTCATTGGCGTGCATTATACCAAATACTGTCGAGGAGGCGCAAGGCGCGGCGGAAAGGGACGGAAGGGACAGGTAGGACGGGTGGGACGGGGGGCCAACGCGTGGCGTTGGAAGTGATACAGTAATCAGCAGCCAACAGCCAGTGGTCAGCGGTCAGTAGAATAAGGACGGTTCATCCTCATTACTGGTTGCTGGTTACTGGATACTGGCTGCTGGTTGTTGGCTGTTGGTTTCTGGCTGCTGGACACTGAAACACTTCCGACGCGTCAGCGGAGGGTGAGACGAAGTCAGTCAATCCGGCGCCAAGAGGCGGGCATTGAGAGCTCCTCGACGAGCTCGCCGGACGGGGTCTTGCGCCAGCCAGCGCGGACGAACTCGCCGCCGCCGACCGGCAGCGTCATCGAAAGCGACTCCACCGGCAGGTCGCGCGGCGGATCGAAGACGAGCGTCTTCGCGGCATAGTCCATCTTCCTCAGACCCAGCAAGTCGCGCCGGCAGGTGACCGCGATGTGGCTCGCGAAGCCGTGGTTGCAGCTCGCCTCAGTGCGGATGTGCTCCCAGAGCGTGCCGGTGAGCTCGGCCATGTAGAGGAAGAAGCCGCGCGTCTCCTCGAGGATCTGCGCCGACAGTCCCTCGCGCGCGAGGCACTCAAGCCGCAGGTAGTTGCCGATGAAGGCGTTCGAGGGGTGGATCTGCGGGAACTTGCCGGTCTTCGCGCGCTTGGGGCCGAAGTCCTCCACCAGGCGCTGCCAGAGCGCGGGGTGCGACTCCTTCGTCGCGGTGCCGAAGAAGAACGCGTAGTACTGGCAGGTCTCGGTGCATTCGCCGGACAGCATCAGCGAACCGTCCTTCTGGCGCACCGCGTTGTCGCAGAACCACTCGCCGGTCCAGGACTGGCGGCGGACCGTCTCGCGCACCTTCGCGGCCTCGGCGGCGAGCTCCGGCATCGAGTAGAGGCGGTCCATCGCCTCGAGCATCCGCGCCCAGAGCATGTTCGAGGGGTAGCTTACGTCCTGCACCAGCGAATTCGCGCGCGACCACTCCACGAACACCCAGCGCGGCAGCTTTTCGAGGAGGCCGTCGGAGTTGCGGAAGCCCTTCAGGTAGGCGACGAGCGCCTCGAGGCGCGGGCGATACGCCGCGACGAGGGCCGGGTCGCCGCCGCGGTCGCGGTACTCCTCCACCTCCAGCACGAGCCACATCGCCCAGTTGGGGATAAAGTTGCCGTTCGGGAAGTCGGCCGGATAGCACATCGCGAACATCCCCCGCGGCAGAAAATCGAAGGAGTCCGGCAGCACGTAGTTCTCGAGGAAGAGCCGCTCCGACTCGAGCGAGCCGGTGAAGAGCTCCGCCGAGCGCCCAAGGAAGAAGCTGTCGCAGAGCCAGCCGGCGCGCTCGCGCCCGGGGCAGTCGGTGAAGACGTCGGCCGAGTTCTGGGAAAAAGTCTCCTGCGCCGCGGCGAAGATCTTCTCGAGCGCCTTGTCGGACGACTCCAGCGTGGCCCTGAACGCCTCGGGGTTCTTGTATTCCCTGAGCGACGGCGGGTCGATCTCGAACGCGCCCGAGCAGGCGACGACGTCAGCGTACCTGAGCGTGTAGGGCTCGAACGCCTCGAGCGCGTACTCGCCGGGCTCCAGGAGGTCCCAGACGACGACGTTCGCGCATTCGTAGCGGGTGGGGCTCACCTCGCCGTTCACCAGCACCTCGTCGAAGCGGAAGGCGATCTTGCCCGGACGGAGGCACTTGACGCGCAGCATCGGGAAGCCGCTGTCGTTAAGCCCCGCGTCGAAGATCACCGAGTCGCCGTCCGCGAGCGCGATGCGCCCCGCCGCCGCGTCGGCCTTCCACGGCGCGCGGTTCGTCGCCACCCAGCGCTGCGAGAGGTCCCACCAGTTCTCCTCCAGCTCGCTCTTCGCAAACGCGGCGCCGACGCCGTCGGGACCGCTTCCGTCCACGAACCTGACCGGGCGCGTGCGGCGCTTGGCGTCGAAGACGGTCTTCGCGCGCGACACCGGACGGAACGGGCCACGCACCTTGAACTCCGCGTAGGGCGCGCGGCGCGGCAGCAGCTTCACCTCGGGGCGCTCCTCCAGCGGCGAACTTATATTGGCAAGAACGCCACGCTTCCAGCCGCCTGGGCAGGACCGAAGGCGGTATAGCTCGCTGAACGCGCGCTGATAGCTGTAGCGCGCCACCTTCTGCACCCGCGGCAAGATCCACGCCGAAAAGCCGCCGCCCACGCCGGTGGCGACGATCACCTTGTCGCCCAAGACCACCTCGGCCTGCAGGAACGGCGGCTGGTCCATGGTGCAGTAGCTGTTGACGTTGTAGCCCGCCACTTCGACGGCGAGGATGTTCTGCCCTGCCTTCACCTGGAGCGGAATCTCGTCCACCCTGAAATACCCCTTCGCCGCGCGGGCCGGACCCCAGCCGACGTGCTCGCAGTTGAGCGAAATGCGGTAGTCGCTCGCGCCGGTGATCCGGAGAAGCGGACGCTCCCCCTCCTTGGCGTCGAAATGCGCCGCGAAGCCGACGAACAGGTTGCGCTCGAGCGCCACCCACTTCGGCCACACCGGCTTGGCCGCGACGAAGCGCGGCGCGGGCTCTGCGAGCGCGGACGCCGCGGCAAGCGCCGCGAGCGCGAGGAGAAGTTTCTTCATGACAGTTCTTTCTTTCCAAGGCGGGAGAGCGAAACTGCCGCGACCGCCAGCGTCCCGAGCAACGAGACTATGCCCAGCGCCACCGCGGAAGAATTCACGTCCCACGGCGCGGACGGGGCGTCCTTCTGCCGCGGAGTCAGGACCTCGACGAGGTAGACGTCGGGGTTCCAGGGCAGGCGCGCGAGCGAGACGATGCGCTTCAGGCGCATCATTTCCGCCACCTGCGGGCTCGAGAAGTCCTGGGTGCGCAGGAACGACAGCTGCATCGAGGAGTCGGTGCGGCGCGCCTCGGTCAGGTCCACCGGCGCGCAGTAGAGGCGGTCGACCCGCGCGAGGTCGAACGCGCCGACGACCGCAATCGCGCCGAGCGCGCAGAGCGCGGTCTTGCGCGCGGCCTCCCCCTTCTTCGCGGCGAGCGAGGCAACGAAGTCGATGCCGTAGGCCGCCAACACCGCGAGCGACAGCTCCGCGAGATGGAGCCACTTCACCGGGCAGCGGACGAGGTCGCCGACCGGCAGCGCGAACACGCAGCGGTAGAGCGGCTCGAAGTAGCGACCGAGCGCGAGGCCGAAGGCGAGAACCGCCGCAGCGAGGAAGAAGAGCACGTCCCCTTCGCGCCGGCGGAACGCCGCGACCGCGCCGACGAGCGCGAGGAGGCAGGTAACCCAGCCGACGTAGAGCGAGTGCTGGCGGTAGTTGCCCTCCTTCGCGCCGTAGGGGCGCCCGAGCGCGCCGGTGTACGGCTTCACGCCCGAGCCGACGCGCGTGCCGATCGAGAGGACGTAGGGGCAGCTCGTGTCGCCCTTGCCGCGGGCGGAAAAGAGCTCCGCCGCCTCGTCCAGGGGCAGCGACCAGTTGGTGACGAAGATCCACTGCTTCTCGCGCTCGGCCTTCCGCTCCGCCTCGGACTTCTCCGCGGCGGCGGCGTCACCGTCCTTCTTGCCGACGTCCACGCCCGCCGACTCCATCTGCTTCTCTCGCCCCGCGACCTCGCGCAGCGACGCCGCCACGCCGGGCGCGCCGACGAGCGCGAAGGCGAGCGCGGCGAAAAGCGCGCCCTTCCACGGCAGCGCGCGCTCGCGGACGCAGCACCAGACGAAATACGCGCCGGTGAAGAGGGTGAAGATCAGCCAGAGGTCCTGCTGGCGGAAGCTCGCCCAGCCGACGACGGCGCCGAGGAGCAGCCAGTGGCGGAGGCGTCCGCGGCGGACGGCGCGGTCGGCGAGGCCGAAGGCGAAGACGCCGTAGGTCATCCAGCGGAACCAGCCGAGGTGTCCGGCGGAGAAGAGCGTGAACCAGTAGCCGGAGAGCGAGAGGAAGATGCCGGCCGAATACGACGCGAGGCGCGAAAGCCCGCGGCCGCGGCAGTAGTACGCCACCGCGAGGCCGGCGAGGAACGCCGGGACCGCGTACTGCAGCTCCTGCAGGAAATACGGCGCGCCGGCGAACGCCTTGAGGTCGTCGGGCGAGAAGAGGCCGGTCCGGACCCACTCGCGCAGGAACGCTGAGACATTCGCCCACCAGCCTTCGGGATGGGAGATTGGGCAGTCGGGCATCACCGGCGAGACGCCCGTCGACCAGGTGCCCCAGAACACGAACGCGGCGCACACGGCGAAAAGCGCCGCGTACGCCGCGAACCACGCAGCCTTCGGGCCGAGCTTCATCTTCAGCCGATCTTGCCGAGCGCGATGAGCGCGAACACCATGGCGAAGATCGCTACGGTCTCGACGATGCCGAGCGCGGCGAGGTAGTTGGTGAAGCCCTGGTTGGTCTCGGCCTGCGCGTCACACGCTGCCGCGCCGGCGCGGCCCTGGAAGAGCGCGGAGAGGCCGATCGCGAGGCCGGCGAAGATGCCCGCGACGAGGCAGGGCAGGCCGGCGCCGTCGGCGACCTTGCCGACCTTGTCGAGCATGATGAACATGAGGATCATCCCGTAGAGCGTCTGGGTGATCGGCGCGCCGACGAACGAGAGGAGGAGGAACGGCGCCTGCTTGTTCGCGGCATAGCACTTCTTCCACGCTCCGACGGCCGCCGAGGCCGCGAGCCCCGTGCCGAACGCGCTGCCCGCGCCGGCGAGCCCCAGGCAGGCGATCGCGCCCGCGACAATCATTGCTGCATCACTCATTTTGTTTTCCTCCTTAGGTTGGATTTGGTTTGAAGTCAGGATTATTTCCCGCCGCCGGCCCGCTTGAACGGACGGAACGCGTAGCCGGCCCAGGACACGCCCTTGTGGTTGGAGAACTCGAGCGTGTTGAGGCGCACTGCGTGGACGAGAATGGAAAGCCCGGCCATCGCCAGGTTGAGGCCATGGCCGACGACGAGGATCGCGACCATCGCGACGGCCATCAGCGCCTTGGCCCAGACGGCGTCGGCCCCGGCCACGAGCGACGTCGCCATGGAGTTGAAGTTCTCCGCCACCTTGACTGACGCGAGGCCGACCGCGAAGAGCCTGACGTAGCTGATGATGTCGCCGAGCGCGCTCATCACGTTGAGCGGCAGCATACCGAGCTCTGCGCCGCGCGTCCTGAGCTCCGACGGCTTGACCGAGAACCCGAACACGCAGACGAGCGCCGCGCCGAGCACCCAGAACGCCCAGGACGGCACGCCGGAAAAGATACCTACGATGGAGTTGGTGACGAGATACATGAAGAGGAGGATGCCGGCCCAGCCGAACTCCGCGACCGCCGTCGAGTCCGGCAGCCGGCAGACGCCGTTCCAGATGCGCGCGAGCATGAGGTGCGAGACGCCGATGGTGAAACACAGGAGCATCATGTTGTGGTAGCTCGGGTCCGCCAGCCACTTCACCGTCGGCCAGTCGGCGCACCACGGAATCGCCGCGCCGAACCAGGTGTTGGAGAGGACGCCCCACGCGATCGTCGCGGCGGAGAAGACGGTCAGGAGCGTGAACCAGCTCCGCGGCAGCTTCTTGCGCAGCGCGAGAGTGGCGGCGAGGAAAATCGCGCCGTAGGCGCCGTCGCCCACGAGCATCGCGAAGAAGAGCGAGAAGTAGCACATGAACGGCACCGACACGTCCGACTCGGTGTAGGCCGGGGCGATGCCGAGGCCGTCGAAGAGCACCTTCACCGGACGGAACAGGCGCGGCGGCTCGACCAGCGTCGGGGGAATCTCGCCCAGCTCCGGGTCGCGCAGGAGGACGCCCCAGCCGGCCGCACCGGCGCGCGTGAAGAGGTCGGTCTGGTCGCCGCGGACAATCTCCATGAGCGACTTCACCTTCGGCTCCGGGATCCAGCCCGACACCACCGCGACCGCGCCGTGCTCGTGCAGAAGCTCCTTCGCCTGCTCGAAGGCCATGCGGTCGGCGAGATGCGGATACCACGCCTCGATCGCCTTGTCGTCGCAGCCGGCGAGCCGGGCGTCGTCGATGCGGATGCGGTTCTCGACCCGGGCAAGCTTCTCGCGGAGGCGCGAGAGCGACATCTCCGGCAGCTTGTCGGGCAGCGGCACCGCGTCGCGCAGGCCGTCGATCCGCTCGAGGAGGCGCTCCGCGAGCGCGGGGTCGAAGTCGCCATAGGGCTCGTAAGCCTTGACCTCGCGCTCAAGGCGCTCGCGCTCTGCCTTGAGCGTCTCGCGGTCAGAGTCGATCGCCAGCACCTCGGCGACGGAGTGCGGACGCTGCTCGGCGTCCTGGACGAGCTCACGCGCCTTGCGGATGAGCAGCAGCGCGCGCTCGGCGTCGGCGATGTCGCCCTTGGCCTTCGCCACCGCCTCGCCGCCGGCGGCGGAAAGCTCGAGATGCACCGCGCCGAGCAGGCGCAGCCGCTCCAACGTGGCGTCCCGGTCCGAGGCGAGGCAGACGAGGTCGAGGTGCTTCATCGGGACGATCACGGCGCGGCCTCCTCCCCTTCGCCTTCACCGGCCGGGGCGCGGCTCTTGGCGATCTTGCCGCGCGTGACCGATGAGGTCTGCTCGTCGCCGAGGGCGATCTTGATCACGCGGATCGCCTCTTTGCACTCGGGTATCTTCACTTTCTCGAAGAGGTTCACGCGCTGCGAGGTCTGCTGCAGCTCCTCGGCGACGAGGCGGCGCTGCTCCTCGAAGACGGCGCGCTCGGAGCGGAGCGAGACGACCTCCTTCGCCGCCTCGATCGCGTCGTCGACCCACGGCGGCGTGGCCCAGCGGTCGATGCGGCCGACTTCGGTCTCCGCCGACTCGAAGGTAGGGATCTCGACGCCGGCGATGTTCGCCCGGCCGGTCTTCACCTCGCCGACCTTGACGAGGCCGGAGAGCAGGCCGTCTTCGGTGGCGACGACGCCGATCCAGGCGTTCATCGCGGCGCGCAGCTCGCGCTCGCGCGCGGCCACGGCCTCGGCCTTGGCGACGATGGCGGCGATCTCGGCCTGAAGCTGCTGCTTCTTGAGCTGAAGCATGGGCAGGAAGCGCTGAAACCGCTTCAGCGCGTCCGTCTGAGCCTTGAGCTCGGTCTTAGTCAGCTTCACCTTCACCATGATTGGTGTGTATTATACCAAAAATGACGCCGTCGCAGCGATGCGGCAATGCCCCGGGAAGCAGTGTCACGACCATGGCTACTTGCCCACGTTGAGGACACGGAAGCCAAGGCGCTTGAGCGCGGCCGCGTCGAGGCAGTTGCGCGTGTCGAAGACGAGCGCGGGCTTGCGCATCGACTTGAAGACCTTCCCCCAGTCAAGCGCAGGATACTCCTTCCAGTCGGTCATGAGCAGGACTGCATCCGCGTCCTTCGCGGCCTTGTACGGATCCTTCTCCCACGTGATGCCGTCAAGCCCAGCGAGGTCGCGCTTGCCGTTCTCGATCGCCTTGGGGTCGGTGATCGCAAGCCGCACATGCTCCTCGTTGAGCAGCCTGGCGACATAACCGGCTGGCGTCTCGCGCGTGTCTCCGGTGTCGGCCTTGAACGCGAAGCCGAACATGGCGATCTTCTTGTTCGCAAGCGTGTTGAACATCGCCTTGAAGAGCCGCGAGACGATGCGCTCCTGCTGGTGGTCGTTCATCTTGATGACGCCAGACCAGTACTCCGCCGCGGTGTGGAGTCCGAAGCTCTCGCAGAGGTAGACGAGATTGAGGACGTCCTTCTTGAAGCAGCTGCCGCCGAAGCCGGGGCCTGCCTTGAGGAACTTGGATCCGATCCGCCTGTCCGCGCCCATCACGCGCGCGACCTCGTCGATGTCGGCGCCTGTCGCCTCGCAGAGCCCGGCAAGCGCGTTCACGGAGCTCACGCGCTGCGCAAGCATCGCGTTCGCAGCGAGCTTGGTGAGCTCGGCCGACCAGACGTTGGTCGTGAGGATCTTCGAGCGCGCGACCCACTTGCCGTCCTTCCCCGCATAGATGTCGCAGATCTCCCCGACCGCGGCCTTGCCCTCTGGCGTCTCCGGCCCGCCGATCAGCACGCGATCGGGGGAGAGCAAGTCCTTGATCGCCGTTCCCTCGGCAAGAAACTCCGGGTTCGAGAGGACGGTAAATCTCGGCCCCTCACCACCTCTTCCCTCTTCCCTCTTCCCTCTTCCCTCATTCAATATCGCCTCCATCGCGGCGGCGGTGCGGACGGGAAGCGTCGACTTCTCGACCACGATCTTGTCCCCGTCGGCATAGCCCTTGATCTCGCGCGCCGTCGCCTCCCAGAACTGGAGGTCGCTCGCCCTGCCCGCGCCGCGCCCGAACATCTTGGTCGGGGTGTTGACGCCGACGAAGACAATGTCGCACTTCTTGACGGCGGACTTGATGTCGGTGGTAAAGAACAGGTTCTTGCCGCGCACTTCCTTCACCACGTCGACCAGTCCCGGCTCATAGATGGGGAGCTCGTAGTTCCGCGAGTTCCACGCCGCGATGCGCTTCTTGTTGATGTCGCAGACGTAGACCTTGCGGTCGGGGTTCATCTTCGCGATGACGGCCATGGTCGGTCCGCCGATGTAGCCCGCCCCGATGCAGACAATGTTCTTGTTCATTGATTCGTTTCCTTTTATTACTTCGCGTCAATCGCGGCAATGATGGCGGAGAGGAATTCGGAATAGGACTCGAACGCGGGCAGGTCGGGGTTGGCGGCCTTGATCGCGTCGGTCGAGCGGAAGAGGAAGCCGGCGCGCGAGGCGCGGATCATCTCCAGGTCGTTGAAGCTGTCGCCCGCGGCGATCGTGTCGAGCCCGCAGGACTGGAACGCGCGCACGGTGGCGAGCTTCGACTTCGCGCAGCGCATCTTGTAGCCCGTCACCTTCCCTTCTGGCGTCGTCACCAGCGTGTTGCAGAGGAGCGTCGGCCAGCCGAGCTTCTTCATCAGCGGCTTCGCGAACTCGGCGAAGGTGTCGGAGAGGATCGCCACCTGGGTGCGCTCGCGCAGGGCGTCGAGGAATTCCCGCGCACCCTCGAACGGGTCGATGCCGGCGATTACGGACTGGATCTCGCGGAGCCCCAGTCCGTGCTTCGACAAAAGGTCGAGGCGGTAGCGCATCAGCTTGTCGTAGTCAGGCTCGTCGCGAGTGGTGCGCGAGAACTCGGGTATCCCGGTCGCGCGCGAGAACGCGATCCAGATTTCCGGCACCAGCACTCCCTCGAGGTCAAGGCAGACTATTTCCATTTTTCTATTCCCTTCTGCTTCGATGGCTTCTTACCATGGTTCTGACGGCGAAATACGTAATCGGCGTGAGGATGATCGCAAGCGCCAACCCGCCAAGGAGGAAGCAGACGACCACGTCGCCCGAAAGGCTCAGGAGCGTCTTCCAGTCGCTGTTCTTCGCCACCCCGTGCATCGCCTTGAGGATGTAGTCCCAGGAGAAGTCGCGGCCGAGCAGCCAGCCCATCGCCATCGTCTGCGCGGGATAGATTATCCAGATGGTCAGCGGGTTGGTGATGAAGGTACCGAGCGTCGCGCCGATTTTGGAGACGCGCATCATCATCGCGAGCGGCACCGACACGATGAGCTGCAGCCCGAACGGGACCGAGCAGCCGATGAACATTCCCAGCGCCCATCCGGCGGCGACGTCCTCGGGCGGAAGAGGGTCGCGGACCATCTTCCGTCGGAGCAGTCTGAAAAACGCGCCGAGGTTCATCGCCCCGGGGCCTCAGACGGTATGGACGAAGAGCCCCGAGCGCAGCTTCGGCTCGAACCAGGTCGACTTGGGCGGCATGATTGCGCCGGCGTCGGCGATGGCCATCATCTCCTCGACCGTCACCGGCTCCATCGCGAACGCGACGGCGTTCTCGCCCGAGTCGACCTTGGCGGCCAGCTCCGCGTCGCCGCGGATGCCGCCCATGAAGGAGATGCGCTTGTCGGTGCGCGGGTCGCCGATGCCAAGGACTGGCGCGAGCAGCTTCGACTGCAGATAGGAGACGTCGAGCGCCTCCGCCGCGCCGACGCCGCGGGGCGCGTCCCACGAAAGGTCCATCCACTTGCCGCGGAAGTACATGCGGCAGTTGCGCTCGCCGCGGCTGCCGATCGTGAAGTCCTGCGAGATGCGGGATAGGAACTCGTAGTCGGAAAGCCCGTTCAGGTCCGCTACCAGGCGGTTGTAGGCGAGGATCTTGAGCTGGCTCGCCGGGAACGCGACGGCGAGGAACCACCTGCTCTCGCCCTCGAAGTTGCGCTCCTTCGCGTAGCGCGAGGCCGCGGCGCTGCGGTGGTGGCCGTCGGCGATGTAGGCGACGGGGATCTGCGCGAAGCGCTCGACGAGCTCGTCGGCGGCGCAGGACGACGCCGCGGCGATCTCCCAGACCGTATGGCCGATGCCGTCGGGCGCGGTGAAGTCGTAGAGCGGCTCGCGGCGGCACGCCTCCTCGACGATGAGGTCGATCGCCTTGTCGTCGCGGTAGGTGAGGAACGCCGGGCCGGTGTGGGCAGAGAGCGTCTCGATGTGGCGGGTGCGGTCGTCCTCCTTGTCCTTGCGCGTCTTCTCGTGCTGCTTGAGGACGCCGGCGAGGTAGTCCTGGGTGTCGAATGTCGCCACGATGCCCGTCTGCGAATGCGAGCCCATCGTCTGGCGGTAGGCGTAGAACTTGGGCTCGGGGTCGCGCACCAGCGTGCCGCCGGCGATCAGCGCGTCAAGCGCGCGGCGCGCCTGCGCATACGCCTCGGGCGAGGACGGGTCAGTGCCGGGCGCGAGGTCGATCTCGGGGCGCGACACGTGGAGGAAGCTCTTCGGGTTGCCTTCGGCGAGCGCCTTCGCCTCGGCCGTGTCGACCACATCATAGGGAACGGACGCGACCAGGGCCGCGTCCTCCTTGTTCGGCCTCACGGCCGCGAATGCACGAATGTTCATGTCTCAGTGCTGATCAGAAACCAATGTTGATTATCGGGAAGAACTGGATTTCGGCGGAGCGGATCACGTTGACGAGACCGATCTGGTAGCCGTGGAGCGACTCCGCGCGGTTGACGAGGCCGAACTGGATGCCGTCGGCGTCGTCGCCGGCGATGTTGACGAGGCCGACCTGCACGCCGCGAAGGCAGAGCGCCTCGTTCCAGAGGCCGACCTGCACCCCGAGCATGTCGCCGTGGCCAATCGAGTTGTAGATGCCGATCTGGATGCCGGCGCCGTCGTCCACCACCTCGTTGCGGAGCAGGTTGACCTGCAGGCCCTCGAAGTAGAGGCAGCGACCCCAGAGGCCAAGGTCGAAGCCGGTCACGTTCTCCTGCACCGTCGAGTAGGGAATCGTAAGCCGGAGCCCAACCACGTCTGGCGCGTGCGGAACCTGCCAGATGGCGAGGAACGCAGGCCAAGTCGGGCTGTCGTAGCGCTCCTCGGCCTGGGCGCGCGCAGGCTCGGGGGACTGGGTCTTCTTGGCGGCGTCGCCGTCGCCTTCGGCGGCGAAGACGGACATCGAAACGGCCGCGACAAGCGCGATGGAAAGCAGCTTCTTCATCACTTGAATCTCCTTGGGGTGTTTTATATGTGGTATTATATGATTTTTCGCGGCGGAAATCAAGGGTCAGGCCACGGTAACCTTCCTGATCACCACCGGCTCCTCGGGCACGTTCTGGTGGGGGCCGGAGAAGCCGGTGCGCACCTTGGCGATGCGGTCGACCACCTCCATGCCGTCCGTCACCTTGCCGAAGACGGCATAGCCGTAGCCGCTCTGGGTGGGCGCGGTGAAGTCCAGGAAGCCGTTGTCGACGAGGTTGATGAAGAACTGGCTCGTCGCCGAGTCGGGCACCATCGTCCTCGCCATCGCGATCGTGCCGCGGAGGTTCTTGAGCCCGTTCATCGACTCGATCCGAATCGGCGCGCGAGTGTCCTTCTGGTTCATGTCGCGGGTGAAGCCGCCGCCCTGGATCATGAACCCGTCGATGACGCGGTGGAAGATCGTGCCGTCGTAGAAGCCGTCGGCCGCGTACTTCACGAAGTTCTCGACCGTAGCCGGGGCCAGGTTGTCGTCAAGCTCCAGGGATATCGTCCCCATTGACGTTTCCATCGTAGCCTTCTTCATTTTGCTGTCCTCCTACTTAGCTTTGCGGAAATCAGCGAGCGTCTTCCTCGGGCGCATCTGCTCGAACGCCTTCGACACCTTCAGCAGCTTCTCCTCCTGGAAGCCGCCGCAGATGAACTGCACCCCCACCGGCAGCGAATCCGCCGCGGTGAAGCCGGCCGGAACCGACGAGGCGCACACCCCGGCGAGCGCGGACGGAATGGTGTAGAGGTCGTTCAGGTACATCGTGAGCGGGTCCTGGTTCGCCCCGAACTTGAACGCCGGCGTCGGCGCGCAGGGCGAGATGATCGCGTCAACCTTGGCGAACGCCTCATCGAAGTCGCGGCGGATCAGCGTGCGCACCTTCTGGGCCTTGCCGTAGTAGGCGTCGTAGTAGCCCGACGAGAGCACATAGGTGCCCATGATGATCCTGCGCTTCACCTCGGGGCCGAACCCCTCGGCGCGGCTCTTCACGTAGAGCGAGTAGACGTCCTTCGCCTCGGCGCTGCGGTGGCCGTAGCGGACGCCGTCGAACCGCGCCAGGTTGGCGGACGCCTCCGCCGGGGCGATGATGTAGTAGACCGCCATCGCATACTCGGTGTGCGGAAGCGAGATCTCCACCAGCTCCGCGCCTGCCGCCTCGCAGTCGCGGATTGCCGCGTCGGTTATCCGCTTGACCTCGGGGTCGAGCCCCGATACCTCGAAGTACTCCTTCGGAAGCCCGAGCCGCACCCCCTTCATCGACGCGCCCTCGATCTCCTTGAGGTAGTCCGGCACCGGGTCCGGCGCCGAGGTGCCGTCGTGCTCGTCGCGGCCGGCGAGCGCCCGAAGCAGGATCGCCGCGTCGTCGACGCACTTGGTCATGGGCCCCACCTGGTCGAGCGAGCTCGCGAAGGCGGTGACGCCGTAGCGGCTCACGCGGCCGTAGCTCGGCTTCACGCCGACGCAGTTGCAGAAGCTCGCGGGCTGGCGGATGGAGCCGCCGGTGTCGGTGCCGAGCGCGGCGATGCAGAGGTCGCCGCCGACCGCCGCGGCGCTGCCGCCGGAGCTGCCGCCGGGCACACGCGACGTGTCGTAGGGATTGCGGGTGACGCCGAGGCCGGAGTTCTCGGTGGACGACCCCATCGCGAATTCGTCCATGTTGAGCCGTCCGGCGGGGATGAAGCCGTTGGCGCGCAGGTTCGCGACCACGGTGGCGTCGTAGGGGGAGACGTAGCCCTTGAGGATCTTCGAGGCGCAGGTGCAGGGCTGGCCGCAGACGTTGATGAGGTCCTTGATCGCGATCGGCACCGACTTTGGGTTCGCCTTTGCGAGCGCGAGCGCCTGCTCCTCGTCGAAGGTGAGGTACGCGCCAACCTCGCCGTCGGCCTCCTTCCGGCGTTCAATCACCGCCTGCGTCAGCTCGACACAGGAGAATTCGCCCTTCGCGATCCCCTCCTGCGCTTCCTTAACGCCAAGTTCATAAAGTTCCATGCCGCGTATTATACCATATTGTTCTGGTGCGACTGACTGGGCTCGAACCAGCAACCTTCGGCTTCGGAGGCCAACGCTCTATCCAATTGAGCTACAGTCGCGTGAATTACGCGTATTATACCAAAAATCAGTCCGCGGCGGGGGCGTATTTTCCGTCGCGCTCGTCCAGGATGCGGTCGTATTCGTCGTCGTCCTCGAAGTCCTGCAGCTCCTCGGGGCGGTCCGGCGACACGGAAAGGTATCGGAGCGCCGCCAGCGCGATGCGCTTGAAGACGGGGCCGGAGGAGTTGCCGCCCTGGTGGAACTTGGTGTTGTGGTCGAAGTCGAGCGTCACCAGCACCACTATGCGCGGGTCGGTGGCCGGCACAATGCCGCAGAAGGTCGCGCGGTATTGCCCTGGAAAGTAGCCCCTGCCGCCGGGGATGCTCTTCTGGGCGGTGCCGGTCTTGCCCGCCACCGAATACCCGCGGATCGCGGCGCGGCGCGCGGTGCCGTCCTTCGAGGCGACGCCAAGCATCATCTCGCGCATCGTTCTGGCGCTCTCCGCCGAAATCGCCCTTCCCGCCGGCGTCTCATCCCAGTGATACAGTTCCCTGCCGTCGACGGCGACCACCTTCTCGACGACGTGCGGGCGCATCCTCACCCCGTCGTTCGCAATCGCCTGGTAGGCAGAGGCGAGCTGGACCGCCGTGACCGCCACGAACTGGCCGATGCCGGCGCGCGACTGCGAGGCCTTGTCCCACATCCGCTTGTGCGGATTGGGCAGGATGCCGTACTGCTCGCCCGGAAGTTCGATGCCGGTCTTCTCGCCGAAGCCGAACTTCTTCATCCCCTCGTGCAGAACCACGGGACCGAGGTCATAGGCGAGCTTGCCGATGACGATGTTCGAGGACTTGACGATCGCGTCCTTGAGCGTCATCGTCGCCGGCCAGACGTGGCCGGCGTCGCCGGGGAGCCGGTAGTAGTCGGGGTCGTCGCGGTTGGTGCGGTAGACCGTGTTGGGGCCGTACTTGCGCGGGAACGCGTCGATGGCGGTCGCGGCGGTGATGACCTTCATCACCGACCCCGGCTCGTAGTTGAACGCAATGGCGCGGTTGAGCTGCTGGTCTTCGGTGGTGCGGCCGTAGAGGAGCGGATCGAAGTCTGGCAGCGACGCCATCGCCAGCACCGCCGCGGTCTTCGCGTCCATCACGATGCACCAGCCGGTGCCGGCCCCGTATTCAGACAGCCCCCACTTGAGCGCGCTCTCGGCCTCGAACTGGATGTTGTGGTCGATGGTGAGGTAGACGTCGGCCCCCGGCACCGGGTCGATCGAGATCGTGCGCTTGTCGTAGATCTCGAACCCGCGCGCGTCCTTCCGTCCTCGGATCATCCCCGGCGTGCCGGAAAGCTCGCGGTTGAAGCGCTGTTCGATGCCGGCGGAGCCGACGTGGTCGGCGTTGACCGAGCCGAGCACGTGCGAGAGGCGCCGGCCGTGCAGGTACTGGCGCACCTGGCGGTCGTGGATCGCCACGCCGGCGACAAGGGTCGAGTCGGCGAGGATGCGGTGGACCTCGGGATCGGACGAAAGCCCGAGCGGCTGGTTGCGCCATCCACTGTGCGGCGGCGCGTCGACCATCCGCTTCAGCTTCTTGTAGTCCGCCCCCAGCGCGTCCGCGATCGTCCTGACGATGGCGTACTTGGTGCGCCTCGGCTCGCCGCGGCGCCTGACGACGGCGTTGGTGAGCGCAAGCGGGTCGAGCGCATATTCCCAGAACGGGACGCTCTTGACGAGCGGGTACCTCTCGCCGTAGACCGAGTAGATGGTGCCGCGGCGGGCGGGCTGCTCGCGTTCGAAGTCGTAGGTAGGCGCGGTGACCTTGGGATCGACGTGGGAGCGGACAAGCTTCTGGCCGGCGTAGGCCGCCATCGCCAGCAGCAGCAGAACCGGCGTCCAGAACCTCCAAGTCTCGCCGCGCATCGCCATCGAAGCGTCAGCGGCGGACGGTCGCGCGCGATGACACGGCGCGGACACCGCCCGCGGCGGCCGAGACGCTCGCGACGTTCAGCCTGCGCTGACCGGCCTTGGCCACCGACACCTGCCCGGGATAGGGCTCGCCGTCGGCCTTCATGTGCACGGTCTGCTCGGGACGCGGCGGACGCATCGTCATCCCGTTGCAGACAAGCGCCTTGTCGAGCTTCTCCGGCGTCTTCATCTCCTCCCAGCGGGACGCCTCGCGCATGCGCGCGTCCTCGAGCCGGGCGAGCTCGCGCTCGTCCTCGCCGATCGCCTTCATGAGCTGCTGGCAGCTCGACGAGGCAAGCAGGTTGAGGATGACCATGACGAACAGCATGCCGAGCACAGCGCCGACGTGCATAGTGTTCGTCACCACCACCGACTTCCGCTTGGGGATACGCCTGTTCTTCGCCATGCCGCTATGTCCTTTCTATTGCGCGGAGCTTCGCGCTCCGCGAACGTGGGTTTGCCGCCATTTCCGCTTCGCCGGGCGTCACCGCCCGGCGCGTCACCATCCTCGCGCGCGGCTCTTCGCCGCACCACTCCTCGCCGCCGGCCTGGAGCGAACGCATCCTGCCGACATGAGAGGAGAAAAACCGCTTGACCTTCCGGTCGCTCAGGCTCTCGAAGGTAATCACCGCAAACCTGCCGCCTGGGCGCAGGATCGCCAGCCCACCCTCGAGCGCGCGGTCGAGCTCGCCGAGCTCGTCGTTGACCGCCATCCTCAGCGCCTGGAAGACCCGCGTCGCCGGATGCCTCGGACCCTTGCGCCCGACGGCGCCGGCGACGACGTCGGCAAGCTCGGTGGTGGTCTCGATCCGCCCCCTCGACTCGCGCCGCCTGACGATCGCCCGCGCGATGCGCCGCGCGTTCGGCTCCTCGCCGAGGTCGCGGAAGATGGCGGCGAGGCCATCCTCGCCTTCGGAATTGACGATGTCCGCCGCGGTCAGCGCATCCGACCGATCCATGCGCATGTCAAGGGATCCCTCGCGCAGAAAGCTGAACCCGCGCCCGGCGTCATCCAGCTGAGGAGACGACACGCCCAGGTCCAGCAGAACCCCGTCAACTTCATTCCATCCGTTTTCATCAGCAATCTCCTTGATGTCGCCGTGCCTTCCGCGCACCGCGACAAGTCCCTCCGTCCCCCCGGCCTCGTCGATCGCCTGGGCGTCGCGGTCGATGCCCAGCACGCTGCCGCCGCGCGCGATGATCTCGCGCGTGTGGCCGGCGCGGCCGAGGGTGCCGTCGACATACCTGCCGCCGGGCTTCACCGCGAGCGCGTCGACGGCCTCCCGAAGGAGGACCGGTATATGCAGAGTCGATGTCGAGCTTTCCGTCATCACGCCTCCAGCATGTCGAGCGCCGCGTTGAAGTCGGCCAGGTCGCCGCCGGACTCCACGGCATACGCCTTTGGATCCCAGAGCTTGGCCATACGAACCGAACCCGCCATCACGACCGTCGTCGTCAAGTTCGCAAACTGAAGGAGCTTGTCGCTGATGCGGATTCGGCCTTGAACGTCAAGCATGAGCTGTTCCGAGTTCGCGCCGATGAGCATAGCCGCCTTCGTCAGCGCCGGATCAAAGAGCGCCTTCTCGCGCAGCTTCGCCAGGAGCGACTCCATCTCCGCCTTGGGCAGGAGGTCGAGGCACTTACCGTTTCGGTCGCGCATCACGTAGACGAAGTCGGGATCCCCCATCGCCTGTCGCCATTCGCGCGGAATGGTGAGGCGCTTCTTGGGATCAAGCGAGTGCTCGAACTCGCCCATCAGCGCGTTCGACCCGCTCGACGTTGCCTCCGCAACACTCTGAACAACCTTCTTTGACATTTCGTGACACAATTATACACTATTTGACACCACGCCGTCAAGGGGGTATTGAAAAAAAATAAAAAAAAATTCTCCTGCGCGCCAAACGCAGGAGAATTTGGGTTCAGGGCACTGTCAGCCGCGCTACAGCCGCGGGACCGGCTTGCCGTTCATGCGCACGTTGCGCAGCTCGATCTCGCCTGGCTTAGTACCAGGCTGGAACGAGACGCCCGCCTTCGGAAGCGGCACGCCGTCCTCGACCAGGATGTCGATGTCCTCGAGGAGGCACCGGCGGAAGCTGCCGAACGGTTCGTTGGGCGAGACGTCCTTGTTCTTGTACATCGACCCGGGCACGTACATCTTGGCATTGAGCGCGGCAAACCAGCAGTCGACGGCCGGCCGCTTCGCCGCCTTGGCGTAGACGTCGTCGCGCCCACGCTGATACTCGGGCTCGCTCCTGGACGCGTCGTACTCGATGCGGATGTTCCTGAACGTCACATCGTCGACCGCGCACGGCCCGCCGAGGTGCACGCTCAGCGCGGCCGACGAGTTGTGGATGAGGTCGCAGTCCTCGAAGACTATGTTGCGCCACGCGCTCGCCCAGGTCTCGAGCCCGTTCTCGAGCGTCCGACCCCAGCCGCACCAGCACACGCACCGCTCCACCATCACGTTCTCCACCGGCCGCGCGCTGTCGGGCAGGATTCCCTTCAGCACCACCGCGTCGTCGAACGAGTGGATGTAGCTGTCGGCGAGGCGCACGTTGCGCGTGTTGCAGAAGTCAATGCCGTCCGTGTTGTAGCGCCACGCGCCGGTGATCTTCAGGTGCGAGACGTCAACGTCCTCGCAGCCGAACGTCGCCACGCACCACTCGCACGAGTCCACGACCACCGGCCCCTCGACGACTATCCGCTTCGAGCGGCGCGCGCGGATCGGAGTGAGCTGCCGCATCACCATGTCCCCCTCCCCCGCCTTGTCGTCCGGATTGCGGTTGTAGTAGGCCTTCACGCGCCGGCAGGTCGTGCCGCAGATGATTCCGTAGCCGCGGATCTGGACGTCCTCGACGCCGTCCATCGCGAAGCCGCCGTACACCACCGCGTCCTTGTCGATGTAGACGCGGTCGTGGCTCTTGAGATTGACGCCTCGCGTCAGATGGACGCCCGGCCCGAAGGTCACCGTCGCCGTCCGACGGTACTCGGCGAAGTCGTTCTCGGGCTCGACGAAGATCTCGAGCGGACGGTGGTAGTCGTCGAGCTCGAGCACGTAGTGACCGCACTTCGGCAGCGTGAACTCCACCACGCCGTCCTTCACGGCCGGCATCACGCCGGCGGAGAGCGGACGCACCACCGCCTTTTTGAAGGCGCGGTCGGACTTCACCCGCCAGGACGTCGCGCCCTTCGCCTCGACCGCGGCAAAACCCGCGCGCTCAGTCTGGTCGACGGGACGCTGGAAGCCGGTGAAGAGCCGGTTGTACTCCATCGCCGAGACCTGGATTGCGTGTACCTTCACCGGCCGGCCGTCCATCCACGCCTCGTAGCCCGACTGCTCCGGGAACAGCCCCTCGACGATGCGCGCGGCGATCTCCGCCATGCCGCGGTCGCCGGGATGCGCCTTGACGCCCGGATGGGAGAAGCCGGCGTCGCTCGCGTCCATCCCCGGTTGCGTGTAGACGTCGGACTTCACGAACGGAATCGCGTAGTCGCTCGCGGCGTACGCCATCGCCCAGTCCTTGGCCGCGTCCGGCCAGAAGCTGCCGCGCACGACGGCGAGCGGCTTGGTGTTCCGTCCGTCGAGGAACACGCCGAGCAGCCGCTTGAACGTGTCGCGCCACGCGAGGCGGTCCGACTCGCCCTTCAGCGACCGCACATTCTCGCCGAGCGCGATGACGAGCACGTCGGGATCCTCCTTGGCAAGCTCCTCGGTCTTCGACCAGTCCCAGCTACTGAAGTCGCGCTCGAAGTTGGCGTAGTTGCGCACCACGAGGTCGGCCCGGCGGCCGAGGCGCCGCTCGACCTCGCGCGTGACGATGTGGACAAAGTCCTTCTCCGCCGCGCTCGCGGCCATGCCCCAGCTGTTGGTCCAGCCGATCGCCGCGTTCGGTCCGTGCAGCGTGATGGAGTTGCCGATGAACAGCACCTTCACTCCGCCGTCGGTCTTCCGGTCCGCGGCGTAGGCCGCCGAGTTCATCTCCGTCGAGTGGTGGCGCTCGGCGTCGGACATCTCGCCAGCCGCGGCAACCGCATACGCCGCAAGCCACACGCCAACCAGGAAAACCCTTCTGCCGATTACTCCATTTGCCATTGTATTACTCTTGCTACAGTTGCACTACCCTGCGAACATACTCGGGATAGATCGAGTCTGCCCGGAGAAATTCCGGGAACGATGCCGCCGCGGAGGAATCCCGCAGCGAGCCGAGCGCGGCGAGAAGCGAGTCGGGCGAGGCGAAGTCGTACACCGCCCCAATCCGCTCGCGCCGCAGCAGCTCGCCACACTCGCCGTCAAGCGAGCTCGCCACGCGCAGCCCCGCCGCAAGATAGTCGAAGAGCTTGTTGGGCAGTCCCACCCAGCTGTCGTCGCGCATCGGGATGACGCCGACGTCGCACTGCGCGAGCAGCGCCTTCAGCTCCGCTTCGCCGAGATAGCCGTGGAACACCACCCGGTCCGCCGCGCCGCGCGCGGCTGCGAGCGACTTAAGTGCCGCCTCCTTGCCGCCCGCGCCGGCGACATCGAGCGTCAGCGACTTGTCGCGCGCCACCGCCTCGACCACCGTCTCGAGTCCATAGCCCGAGCCGAGGTTGCCGGCGTAGACGAGACGCATCGTCCCGTCCGCCCGTGCGGCGCGCGGCGGCATTGACGCCGGCGCGTCGATGCCCAGCGGCGCGAGGAAGAAATCCTCCCTTCCGGTCAGCTCGCGGTAACGCGCCGACACTCCGGTCACCAGGTCGGCGCGGCAGTAGAGCCTGCGCGCGGCAATGCGCATCGGCAGGAGCGGCAGCCATGCCGTCCAGCGAAGCCACTTCGGCAGCAAGCGGAAGAACGTCTCGGGCCACGCGTCCTGCACGTCAAGGACGAACTTCGCGCCGTACCGCCGCGCAAGCCGCATCGCGGCAGTCGCGGCTGAAAGCGTGGGCGCGGCGGCGACGACGACATCCGGGCGCGGCACTTCGCCGGCGTCGGCCATCCGCCGCGCCTGGCGCTCGAAGCGCCGCGCGTAGACGAGGTGGCTGAAGGCGCGGCGCAGCGAAACGTTGGCGGAATAGGGGATGGTCGGCACCAGCACCACGTTCGGCGGCATCTCCGCGATCTGCCGCGGCGCCTTGGTGCCGTGGTTGAAGTCCGAGGCGAAGACGACCGCGCGGTGCCCGGCGGCGGCGAACGCCGCCTGCATGAGCGAGTAGCGCATCCGGCGGTAGCCCTCGGCCTGCAGGTTGTCGAACGGAGTCTCGATCCAGATTGTCATTAGAACCTCATGGGCGCCGACACGGCCATTTCGCCGCCGTCGACAGGGATGATGCAGCCGGTGGTGTGCTCCGCTTCAGCGAGAAAGGCAACGGACTCAGCCACCGCCTCCGGCGTTGGCCGCCCAAGCGGCGTAAAACCTGCCTTCTCGCGGAAGCCGACCGGCGCTAGCACCGGGCCCGGTGCGACACCGTTGACGCGCAGCGTGTCCGCGAAAAGTGCCGCGGCACGGTGAGTGAACTCGACGAGCTTGCGCTTTGACTCAAGGTAGGCGCCACCGCCTTCGCCAGCGAGTGCGCGAGAGTCGAGGATGTTCACCACCGCGCCGCGACCGGATTCGCGCCCGGCCGCGAGGATTGTTAGCTTCTCCGCGGCAGTGTAGTTGACGGCCTCGATCCGCGCGGCGGTCGCCGCGTCGACAGGATCCTGCGCAAAAAGCCCGGCGTTGTTGACGACGAGGTCAGGCGGCTGGCCGCCAAGGAGCCGCAGCGCCTCGGCGTAAAGCCGCGCCGCACCAATCGGCTCGGCGAGATCGGCGACGATGTCCGCACCGGCATCGGCGCGGTGGGAGCTCGTCAGCACCCGCCAGCCTCCGGCACGCAGGCGCTCGGAGACCGCAAGACCGATCCGCGTCGTCCCTCCCGTCACCACCGCAGTAAGATGATTAATCGACTTCATTTCTTCCTATGTGAGAATTTTAACACAAAGAACACAGAGAACGCAGAGAGCTTGTAGGCCCTCCTTTGTGCCCTTTGTGTTCTTTGTGTTGAGAAAAAAATCATACCACCCTCTTTATGCACTGGAACTTCTCCGACCCAAAGTTTATTAGCATGCCGTGGCGCAGACCTGTAGCACGCAGATAATTAACCAACTGCATTTCATGTATCGGCGCTATGGCTGAAACTGCCTTCAGCTCGACGATAACACAATCCTCCACCAGCAAATCCGCACAATATTCTCCAACCACAAAATCGTCTTCGTCACGCACGACAATCGGAGCCTGCTGCCTCACTGACAAGCCCAATTTAGACAAACGATGCGATAGAGCGTTCTCGTAGACCTTTTCAAGATATCCTGGCATGAAACGCACATGCACATCATATGCTGTCTGCCTTATTGTATCGCAGATGAGTTTTATGTCAGGTTCCATGTTTTCACCCACTATGTGTCCTTTGTGCTCTTTGTGTTAAAAACCTCATTGCCTCGTTCCTCTTTCAACACAAAGAACACAGAGTGCGCAAAGAGCTTGTAAGCCCTCCTTTGTGCACTTTGTGATCTTTGTGTTAAAAAACCTCATTGTCTCGTTTCTATGTAGACAAAGGCTGGCGATGAGGACTTGACCTCGATCGTCGCGGCGGCGGCACGGTTCAGCGTGGCGCAGTATGGCTTCGCGAACCTCACCCCGTCCAGCGGCCAGACCAGGCCCTTCGACGCCATCTTCGACTTTGGATCGAGCGTGAACACCGACACCCCTGCGCCCTTCCACGCCCGAAGCCGCGCACGGCCATGGACCGGATGAAACACGCCGAAGTCGGTCACCACCTTCACCTGCGCCTCCAGCGCGCGGAAGACATTGCCAATTGTGTGGTCCTCGCGCCGACCAGTCGCGCCAACCACCACCAAGTCGCTCCAACCACAACCGCGGCAAAACGCAATCGCCTTGGCGAGGTCGTTGTCGTCCTGCGACTCCATCCGCACCGCGTTCGGCGGCGCGACTCGGCACGAGTCGAAGTCGCCTACGGTAAAGTCCGGCCAGCGGCGGAACCGCCGTCGGTAGGCTAGCGCGGCGCCGTCGCAGGCGACTACGCGACGGGCGCGCTCAAGTAGCCGCCTCGCCTCGCCGCCCGGGCTAGGGAAATCGCCGTCCGCGACAATGACCGTGCAGTTGCTCATTCGGCTCCTGGCCTCACTTCGCCGGGACGTCGGTGAAGGTGCAGCCGTCGAAGCGCACCCCCTTCAGCCCGTGGAACTCCTCCCGGCCCTCGTTCCACCAGTACGCCGCGCCCTTCTGCTTCCAGCGCCCGGGAAAGGCGCCGTCGGCGCAGCGGGTGAACGCGCAGCCGCGGAAGACGACGTCCTCGACCGCGCGGCCGCCGGCGGCGCGCAGGTCGGGGAACTTGTAGGCGCGGGCGCGGATGTCCGAGAAGGTGATCGCCCTGATCGCCTCCAGGCGGGTGAACTCCTCGCCGGTGATGTCGAAGCGGACGGGCGAGGAGTAGATGCGGTCCATCACGATCGAGGAGAAAACCAGGTTCTCGTAGAGCGACGCCTCGACCCCGTAGTCGTCCATCCCCTTCTCGAACGGCGGCAGGTCGATGCCGATGCCGCAGGCGGAGTCGGTGATGGCGAGCCCCGTGAAGGTGCAGTTCCTCACCACGCCGTCGTTGAGCCAGCCGATGCGGATGGCGTTCGCGTGGCTGGTGAGCTGGCAGTTGGCCACGGTCACGCGCTCGCAGACGCGGAGGCGCCCGTCGCGGAAAGGACGGTTGTTGCACCGCACCACGATCGCGTCGTCGCCGGCGAGGATGCGGCAGTTGGAGATCGAGACGTCCCTCGACGCGTTGAGGTGGATGCCGTCGTTGTTGGGAAGCTCGGGATCGGCGAGGATCTTGACGCGCTCGAAGACCACGCGGTCGCAGTCGGTCACCCAGTAGCCCCAGCCGGCCGCCGGATGGACGAGCGTCACGTCCTCGACCAGCACGTCCTGGCAGCCGGCGAAGAGGATCATCCGCGGCGGACCGAGCTTGCCGGGAATGCGGCGGTACTTCCAGTTCACCCACTCGTCCTCGCCGAGCGGCTTTGCGTCCGCGCCGGCATTGCCCTCGTTCTCGTAGCCGTACGAGAGGCTGTTGGAGAGCTTGACGAACGCCATGCCGTTGCAGTCGATCCTGCCGCGGCCGGTGAGCGCGACGTTGCGGCAGCCGTCGGCCACGACGAGCGCGGTGGCGCGGCCGCGCGTGGTCTTGCCCGGGTCGAGGACGGCGCTGGGGACGTTGGTCGGGAAGTCCGAGTCGTCCTTCGAGCCGAGCAGCGTGGCATCGACTTCGATGTGGAGGTCGACGCCGTCCTTCAGGAACACCATCCCGGAGAGGAACGTCCCCTGCGACAGCACCACCCTGCCGCCGCCGGCCTTGGCGCAGGCGTCGATCGCCTGCTGGATCGCGACTGTGTCCTTGGCCGCGCCGTCGCCCTTCGCGCCGAATGCGCGAGGGTCGAAGTCCCTCGCCGACGCTGCGGCGAGCGCGGCGGCAAATGCTATGGTCATGGCTGCTTTCATGGTTGTGCTCCTTGTGGTGGTTGAAAGTTCAGTCGTCGATCGTGGTGCGGTCGAAGGTGAATCCGCGGCAGTTGCGCAGGACGAACTCCTGCGGCGGGGCGCTGTCCGCCCCGCGCCACGGACCGGCTGCGGACGGATCGCGCACGAAGCGGCAGTCGGTGAAGGCGAAGCCCTCGAACGGACGCTCCTTTGTTCCGTGGAAATACGGAAATCCGTACGCGCGCGCGACCACGTTCGAGAACGAGATGCCGCGGCAGGCGGCAATGTCGTCCTCGGCGCCCTCGAAGACGCGCACCGCGAGCGGCGACGTGTGCATCCGCTCCATCCTGATGTTCGAGAAGGAGATGCGCTCGATCACGGTCTGCTCGATTCCGTAGTCGCCGGCCGGATTCCAGCTCTTCGGCACGAACCAGATGTTGATCCCGACGGTGGAGTCGCGGCAGACGATGTCCGAGAACGAACAGTCGCGGATCGTTCCCTCGCGGCACCAGCCGACGCGGATGCAGTTGGCGTAGCTCCTGAGGTCGCAGTTCCTCACCGTCACCCGCTCGCAGGTTTTGCGCTCGGCGAGCGAGCGGGTGTTGCACCGCACCACGATCGCGTCGTCGCCGGACTCGATGGTGCAGTTGGAGATCGAGACGTCCCGGCAGGCGTTGACGTGGATGCCGTCGTTGTTGGGGTAGGTCACGTCGGAGCGGATGCGGCAGCCGTCGAAGACGACGCGGTCGCAGTCGTGCACCCAGTAGCCCCAGCCGGCCGGCTGGTTGGTGAGGAGGACCCCCTTCACCGCGACGTCGCGGCAGCCGGCGAAGAAGACGACGCGCGGCGGCGACTGGTCGAAGCCGCCGATGCGCTCGAACTTCCACTTCTTCGACTCCGCGTCCGCGACGGGCCGCACGAAGCAGGTGCCGTTGCCGTCGATCACGCCTTCGCCGGTGATGGCGATGCGCTCGGCCTCGTCGGCCCAGATGAGCGCGGCGTCGCGCGCGCGCGGCAGGTTAGCGGAGACGACGTGCTTCATGTCGCCGCGGTTGGGGTAGTCGCGCCAGTCGCCGGAGCCGAGGATGCGGCCGCCGGACGCGAGATGCAGCTCGACGCCGCTCCGGAGCCGGATGGGCTTGACGAGGTAGGTTCCGCCGTCCACGACCACGCGCCCGCCGCCGGCCTCGGCGCACTCGTCGATCGCCCGCTGCACCGCGGCGGTGTCGAAGGTGCGGCCGTCGCCCTTCGCGCCGTAGTCGCGCGGGTCGAAGTCGCCGGCCGCCGCGGCGGCAAGCGCCAGCGCGGCGATCAACGCGCAGAACGATTCCCTTGCAATCACTCGTATTCCTTCATCTGCTCCTGGACGCGGAGCTTGGTGGCCTCGTCGGGCGCGACCACCACGCCGCGCAGCTCGCACGGCGCCCAGTGGTTGGTCCAGGAGGTGTCGCGGAACGGCTCGTCGAAGCTGAGCTGGTCCGGGAGGACGTCGTCGTCGGTGCCGGCGCGGCCATCAGGGCCCTTGGAGTAGAGGATCGGGTTGCCTCCTTCCGGACGCGGCTCGTAGAAGTAGTCGTTGCCCCACGGGTCCTTGACCACGTGGTTGATGTAGGGGCCGTCCCAGCCAGGATGCTGCCGCCGCACCGTCAGGATCTCCTTCGGCTTGCGGTATGCGAGCGGGGCGAGGCCCTCCTCGGCCGACGGATACTCGCCGACGTGGAACTTGTAGCGTCCCAGCGCCACCGACAGGGCGTCCATCGACTTGCGGGCGTTGAGCTCGTTGCGCTCGATGCGCTTCTTGCCGAGGGTCAGGTCGCCGCGCATGATGGCGGGGACGACCAGCGAACCGGCCACGACGAGGACGAGCACCACCATGCCGTAGAAGAGCGGCCCCTTCTTCAGGTCCGGAGCGCCGCCGGCGATCTCCGCCTTCTTCGCCTCGTACTCGCGCGCGATCTTCTTGATCGCCAGCTGCTTCTTGCGGCGCTTTTCGTCCAGCTGCGGGTTCTTCGCCTTGAACTTCTTCCTGAGCTCGGTGTAGTCGACCATGTTCGCGCTTCTCCTCAATAATGGTTTCAACATCCAATGCGCTCGACGACGAGCGACTTCGGCGGCGGTGGCGTCGGCGAGATGGCGAACGCCTTGATCAGTTCTGCCGCCGCGCGCTCAAGCGTGTCCGGGTCGGAACTTCTCTCGAGCGTCGCCAGCGGAGCGCCGATCGCCACCCGGTCGCCGCGCCTGACGGCGAGGCGCACCCCAGCGAGATGATCGATGCGGTCGTCCGGCTTCTCGCGCCCGGCGCCGAGCGAAAGCGCCACGCGGGCGACGCGGTCGGCGTCAATCGACTCCACGTAGCCGGAGCGCACCGACTGGATGCGGTACTTGACCGTTGGGCGCGCAAGGCGGCGCGCGAAGGCGTCGAGATCGCCGCCCTGGGCGGCAACCATCTCGCGGAACTTCGCAAGCGCCGAGCCGTCGGCAAGGTGCGCGCTGCACTCGGCACGGGCGTCGTCGAGGGGAACGCCGCGGGCGATGGAGACCATCAACGCGGCGAACTCGACAGAAAGGCCGACGATGTCCGAGAGCGGGCCCGACTCCGCGCCGGGCGCAAGCATCTCCAGCGCCTCGGCGACCTCGCAGGCGTTGCCAACCGCAAAGCCAAGCGGCTCGTCCATGTCGGTCACCAGCGCGGCGGCTCGCCGGCCGGAGGCGCGGACGCCGGAGACAAGGCTCTCGGCGAGTGCATGGGCCTCGGCCGCGTCCTTCATGAAGGCGCCGCGGCCGCACTTGACGTCGAAGACAAGCGTCTCCGCACCTTCCGCAAGCTTCTTGGAAAGAATAGAGGCGGTGATGAGCGGAATCGAGGCGACGGTGCCGGTGACGTCGCGGAGCGCGTAGAGCCTGCGGTCGGCCGGGGCGATCTCGGCCGTCTGCGTCGCCAGCGCGATGCCGGTCTCGGCGACGACGCGCTTGAGCTCGTCGATGGAGAGCGAGACCTTGAAGCCGGGGATCGCCTCGAGCTTGTCGGCGGTGCCGCCGGTGAGCCCAAGCCCGCGGCCGACGAGCGAGGGGACGGCGAGGCCGCAGGCGGCGGCGAGCGGCTGGATGACGAACGAGAGCTTGTCGCCGACGCCGCCGGTGGAGTGCTTGTCGGCAACTGGCCGGTCGACCACGCCCTTCCAGTCGATGGTCGCTCCGGAATTCATCATCACCTCGACAAGATCGGCGGTCTCGCGCGCGGTCATGCCGCGGCAGCAGATGGCCATCGCAAGCGCGCTCATCTGGCAGTCGGGGATTTCGCCGGCGGTGAAACCGGAGATGAATTCGCGGATCTCGGCGGAGCCGAGTGCGCGCCCCTCGCGCTTCTTGTCGATAATAGACTTTGCTGAAATCATAGCTGTATTATATCATTTCTACTTGATGGTAAAAACGTGGCCGCACATGTGGCAGACGATGGTGGTCGGCTTCGGCAGCGCCGCTCGCTCCGCCTCCGGCAGCGCGGCGACGATCGCCTCGGCGCGCTCCTGCGAGCAGCGGCAGGCAAACGAAAGCGGCGTCGTGCGCTTCAGCTCCGCGCCCTTGAGCCCCAGCTCGCCGAGAATCCGCCGCGGAGAGACGAAGATCGACTTGAGGTCCTGAAGCCGGCAGCAGACCAGATCGCCGACGGCGTCCGGCATGTCCTCCACCAGCACCCCGCGCGCAGACGCGATCACGCAGTCGTCGCTCACCTCCGCCTCCACGCGGATCGTCGCGCGCCGCTGCAGCGAGCCGGCGAGGTACCCGTCCAGCGACGCGGCGATCCCCTGCGAGACTATCCGCCCCGGCACCGACCGCGTCACCTGCCACTTTGCGTCGCCCACCACCTTGCGCGGGTCGGCCTTGCCGAGCCCGTCGAAGTCGTCCAGCACCTTCCGCTCGGTGTAGCCGCGCAGCGTGCCGGCGGCGGTGCATTCGACGTTGAGCCCGCCGAGCGGACCCGAGCACTTCATCTGGAGCGAAACTACCTCGTCCTGCTCCGACGTCTCCGCGCCGAAAAGCGCCGCGGCGGCCAGCGCCTCCGAGAGGAAACGCGCGCTCGTCGGCCCGGCGAGATGTCCGCTCACGAGCGCGTTCGCCGCGGCGGTGACGTCCGCCACCGTCACCGACACCTTGCGCTCGGCATCATACCATTCCTCGCGGCAGTTCTCCATCGTCGCGCCTACCTGAGCTTCAGCGCCTTCGCCACCGCCGCGCCGAATCCGCGCGCAAGCGCCGCCATGCCGATGTCGTTCGGGTGGCAACCGTCAACCGTCCCCTCGCCGTCATATCCGAACTGCTCGTCGGCCCGGAGGTAGACGAGGTCCTTCCATCCCTCCGCGACGAGCTTGTCGTAGAGCGCACGCACGAAATTGTCCTTGTCGCCGAAGCGCTTCGATCCGCCCGGGCGCAGGTAGACGTCGCACTGCTCCGCCATGACGATCGGCACGCCCGGGCGCTTCGCGCGCAGATTGCGGATGAACGGCTCGTAGCGCTCCTCCACCATCTTCATGTCCATGTTCCAGAGGCAGTCGAGCACATAGCAGCTCGCGTCAATCACGGCAAGATGCTCGCTCATCTCGAGCTCCATCTTGCCCGAGCCGGAGAAGCCAAGGTTGACGACCGGCACGTCCAGTTCGCGCCCGACGATGTTGACGAACGAGAGGCCGGGACGCGACGCGCAGCCGCCGTGGGTGATGGAGGTGCCGTAGAAGACGACCGGCTTGGTAACGCCGGACTGGTGCGGCGGCGGCGCGGAGATGGTCGCGCCCTCGTCGATGCCGATTGCGATGCTCTTCACACCGTTGTAGAGCGGCAGGTTGATAAGGCACGCGTCGCCCGGGGTCCAGGGAACGGAAAGCTGCGACCCTTCCGGCTTGTAGATGCGCCCGGTGTTCACGTAGCGCCACTTGCCGTCCGGCTCCTGGCGGTAGACGTCGACGCCGCTCACCCCAGTCGCCGGCATGTGATCCATCGCCAGGCTGCTGTTGACCGGCACCCACTTGACGATGACGCGCTTCGAGTCGGTGCGGAACCGGAGCTGCATGCCGGTCGTGTGGTTGAGCATGCCGCGCACGCCGGCGTTGACGTTCGTGGTCACGGTCTTCGGCAGCCGGTCGTAGTAGGCGGCGGTGTTGTCGAAGGCGCGTCCTTCAATCGGCAGATGGACGCCGTCGATCCACTTGATTCCGTTCTCGACCTTGGCGGTGGCGACGGCCATGCGCGGATCGTAGTCGGCGATGTCGGCTGCTCCAGCCGCCATTGCCGCAATGCAGAGCATCCCGCTCGCAATCATTTTCGCTTTCATGCACATATTATACCATATTCGTTGCTCGTGGTTCGCGTTCAACATTTTCACTGTATTGATCGCAGGTATTCCGCAAAGAGGCGGTCGTACACAATCCAACCCGCTTCAGCCTTGTACGCGATGTCCTTGCCTGCGAGGTCCTTGAGCGCGGCCCTGACCGTCGAAGCGCCCCTCAGCCCGTTCCGGGACAGGAAGCCAGTCGATGTCGGCTCCGAGACTATTCCATTGCGGGCAATCGCCATGACAAGCTCCTGGGACGCTTCGTTCTGCGCACACAGGAGGTCATGGTAGATAAGCGCCCGTTCCTCGTAGAGTTCCTTGACGGCCGCATCGACCTGACTGTCATGTTCAAGCGACATACGAGTTTCCCATACTTTGTTCAGCACCGCCTGGACATACCAGGTGACGCCGTCGAACCTCCTGTAGAGCCCCATGAACACGTCCTCGTCAACCTCCCACCCCTCCGTGGAGAAAAAACCCCTCGCAAAAGAAAGATAGCTTTTCGGTGGAATCACGTCCAGATTCATTATCTGCGTGGACTGGTAAAACGCACCCTGCGGCATGACGAACATCTCCGACATCAGATGGCGGCGCGATCCGGCAAAAATGAACCGGACCCACGGAATGAACTGAATGTAGCTTCTGAGAAGCGCCTCCACATGGCAAAAGTTTTGTCACAAAAATTTCGCCCTCTGTTTTACCAGAGTGAACGCAATTTTAGATTTTAGTCAACAGGTTCCCTCGGCCAGCCGCGGACTCAGAACGCCGCGCTTAGGGCAGGACGTCCTCCAGCACGTGGAAGGTCGAGCCCGCGCGCATCGGGGCTACCGACGGGCCGAAGTCCTTCATGTGCGGTGAGGCAAGATGCGCCTTCAACTCCGGAAGCGAGCGCCACTTCTCGAGCATCCAGAAGGTGCGGTCGCCGAAACGCTGGGGCTTGTCCCAGTCGGTCTCGGCGTCGCCGAGGAGCCGGTACTCGCAGCAGCCCGGCTCGGCGCGGACCGCCGCCAGCACGGCCTTGGTCTTCGCCAGGTACGCGGCGCGGTCGGCGTCCGGCTTCAGGTCGAAGCGGCAGAGCACCCAGACCGGCTTCCAGCTCTCCCAGTCGAGCGCCGCGACGCGGTCCTCCGCCATGCCGAGCGCGCGCAGGACGCCGCGGGCCATCAGGCGGTTGCCGGCCGGGAGCATGTGCACGTTGTCACGCGTGAGCCTCACGGACGGATCGGCGGCGTGGGCCTTCCACATATCGGTGTTGAGGTCGGCGACGGGGTAGCCGCGGCGCATCGCCTCGGCGCGGAGCCACTCGTTGTAGGGCGCGAGGGTCACGTTGTGCTTGGACTTCTCCATCTCACGCTCCTCGAACATCGTCGCCGTCAGCACGACCACCTGGCAGTTCGACGCCGCGCACTTGTCGAATATCGCCGAGATGTTCTTCTGGTAGTCCTCAAGCGAAACGCCGCGGTTGTTGTCCTGGTGCCAGACGTCGTTGACGCCGCACGAGAGAGTCATCACCTTCGGCTTCTTAGTAAGCACGTCGCGGTCGAGCCGTGCGAGCATGTCGTTGGACTTGTGGCCGCTCACGCCGGCCTTGACCGGCTTTACGTACACGCCCTCGACGGCGAGCGAGCGCAGGACGAGGTTGACGTATCCGTCGGGGCTTTCCTGGCCCTGCTGGGTGATTGAGTCGCCGAGGAACGCAAGCGTGTCGCCACTCTTGACGAGCAACCAATCCTCCGCAGCCGCCGCAAACGCGCACGCAACCGCCGCAACCACAACCATAAGTTTCTTCATGTCCTTTGTTCCTTTCGCTTTGGTAATGCGCATATTATACCAAAAGACGGCGCCTCTTGGCAAAGGCGCCGCCTGTGGCCTCTATACCCCAGACTCTATATGATGTAGATCGCCGAGCCAGAGACGCGCTTCCAGATCCAGACGACGCGGCGGATTGAGTTCTCGCCCCACAGCGTGACCGAGCGGCCGCTCTGCACCGCGCCCTCCCGCCAGCCGGAGCCATCCACCCAGGTATCGACATGGTATCCGACCACCCTCGCCTCGAAGACATCGCGCGCCGTCGCGGTGAAGGTCTGGCTGTTGCCGACGGCGACCGTGTAGTAGCCCGGTGCCGTGGCGTCCGGTTCGAGATACGCCGCCGGCTCGCCCTTCTCGTTCTCGCCCGTCACATAGACCGAGTTGGTGCCGACATTCCCGGTGAACTCCGCGACGATCTCCGCCTTGTCGCCGATCGGGTAGATGTAGTTCCCGCCCACGCGGTCGTAAAAGGCCGGCTTGCCTGCCGCGTCGATGCACGGCGCGTAGTCGCGCGACAAGTTGACGCCGTCCGTCCAGACCGCGTAGGTGTAGTAGCGCGTGTTGTTGTAGTCAACGCAGAGCGGCGCGGTCGTGTCAGAGAGGCGCTGCTGCCCGAAGATGTGCAGCGTGCCGTTGAGCGGCGCGTCCGAGCGCGCGTAGCCGGTGTCCTTCATCTCGGCGAGATGCGTCGCACCCTGGAGCACGTCGTAGAGACGGGTGAACGTCGGGTTGAGGTCGATCTCGAAACGAGCCGTATTGTCAATGCCGAAAGACTGCGAGGAGGATTCAACACCGTCCAGATAGTTGCACATGTCCACACGCAACTCCGGCTGTTGGAACGGCCACACGCGGCAAAGCTGGAAATTGTACTGCCATTTCTTCTCCGGATCCTGGCCGTGGGCCGACTCGTCGCGGCAACCGAAGAAGCGCCGCTCTTTTACAGGCGAGAGGTTGTTCTGGGCGGTGCGGTTGTTGCTGTCTAAACCAACGTCGATAAAGACGCGCGTCGTCGCCGGAACCGGGTGGACGCCGGTATTGAACGGCCCGTGACCGACTTCCGTCTTGCCGTTTGCATTCGTCGCGACATCGACGAGCCGCAGGCACTCCGCCCGCAGGCCGTTGGGCGGATCAACGAGCATTTCCGCGTCCCAGAGGCAGACGACCCTCACGCCGTCGGATTCTGAGCTGCGGGTAAAGGTATAGCTCCTGAGTCCGGGCTGCGGCGTCCCGATGACGAACTCGCCGTTGCTGGCGTCGTAGGTGTCGATGCGCAGTCCCGCCGAGGCGACACGATACGACATCCGGGTCGATTCGTCCCAGCAAATGAACTTGTCGGCCGGGACGCTGAAGGTGACGCTGTCGCCGACATCGACTGATCTGCTGCCATAAAGCGGAATTCCGCCGATGGCGAACGGCAGGCTTTCCGACGCACATTCAACCGGAGCAGCCTTCAGCACCGGCGAAACGGCCGCCAGCGCGCCGAGGTGCGCGACGAGCGAATCGACGTGCTGCGTCTCGGCGGAGGCAATATAGGGCTCGAACCCGCTTGCAACCGCAGTCCCCGACGCCGCCAGCGACTGGTCGCCAGACTCGAAAAACTTCCGCGTCACCAAATCGAAATAGCCGGCGACGCCGTTCGTCACCATCGGGCGGAAGTCGCCCACCTGCTCTCCCGAGCCGTTCCACGCCTTGAACGAATAGACCCGCGCGAAGGAGCACAAGTCGCCAGTACCAGTGTTGTAGTCTTTGCCATTGGTACCGCTCGATGCGCCAAACCAGAGGTTGTAGCCGGTGGCGTAGTTGGCGGAGGACGCCGTCAAATTTACCGTACAGAAGTTGACATTGTCGTTCAAATTGGAGACCGTGAATACATGCCTGTTGATGGTCGCTCGATATTTGACGTCTGCCGAAATCGCACTTGAAGAGTATATGCTGTTGGATGCGCCATAGCCAAAGCGCAGCCGCTTGTCGGTAGAGTTCCGAACAATAAAATGAAGGAGTGATCCGCCGGAGTTGCTGCTGTTCAGGCGGTGGCAGAGGAGCCAAGCCTGGTTGCTCTTGAACTCCGGTACATCGAAGACAAGTTCATAGCGCCAGTCGTAGTTGGGGTGCAGCCCCGTAATGAAGGCAGATTTGTAGTTGCCGCTGCCGTCCTTGCCGCCGGCCAGAGTGACGGGCCGCGTCACCGTGGCGTTGTCGGGGTCGGCGAGGAAGAAGCGCGAGGTGGCGTCCGCCTGAAAGCCGGGGACGGTGACATTCACCTCCGTCGTGCCGGCGGCGACGTCTGTCAGAAAAACCGGCGCGCGCCACTGGGAGTACTCATCCGTGTCGTCCGCCCACGCGGCCGCCCAGTAGAGCTCCAACGGCTTTTCGGAGGCCGGGATGCGCAAGGAGAACTCCCCCGTGCCCAGATTGCTGGCGACGACTCCGATCGCGCCCGGATCGGCCGCCAGCACCGCGCCGGCAGTCAGCGCCGCCGCAGCGGCAAACGTCTTGATCATTGATACCTTCTGCATTGAGTTGCTCATGGCGTTTTCCTCGTTATTTGCTTCAGAATTATCAGTTATCGCCTCGGATTGCTGGGGACTGTCCCCATTGGTTTCCAAAGAACCCTCTGTGTTCTCTGTGCTCTTTGCGTTAAAAACAACCTCGGATTCCTCTGTCTCTGGCGCTGCCGCGGAGCGGATCGCCACCACGCCGACTGCACCCACCGCCGTCAGCGCGGCGAGCGCCAGCGCAAGGATGAGCGCCTTTACACCGGGTTTCTTCGCCTTGCCCACGAGCTTCGCCGCCAGCGCCTTGCGGGCATAGTGGAGACGGCTTTTTATGGTTCCGGCCGGGATGCTGATGAACTTGGCGATCTGGGGGATGGACATGTCCGCAAAATAGTGCAGCAAAATGACCTCGCGCATTTCCTTCGGCAGCTTCTCCACCGCCGTGCGGACGATCGAAGCGTCAATGCTGTCGAATATGCGGCTTACCCCGGCCTCGTCGGTCATGTCCGGCACTTCGCCGGGATAAGTGACGGTGGCGTTCGACTTTCGCCGCACGTCGGCGGCGTAGATGTTGGACATGATCTGGCACATCCAGGTAAAGAAGGCCGACCGCGCGAGATAGCCGTCAATGCCGTCGACCACGGCGGCGAAGGTGCGGTTCACGAGCTCTTCGGCGTCCGTCTCGTCGACATAAAAACGCCTGGCCATGGTCATAAGACCGACCTTGTACTCGATTTCCAGCCTTTTTGCGCCGTTTTCTCGGTTATTCCTCAGCTCTTCGACAATATCCATAGCGTGGTATGTTCTTGTATATTAGTATCGCATACCCCGACAACGGTTCAAATATTTTTTGCGCTACTTAATGAGCCGCGCCGCGTCGGCGGCCATGCCGTCGCCGCCGTCGACCGAGTTGGCGATCCAGTCCACGCCCTTCGCGCCGCCTTCATACAGCTTCTCGCACTTGGCGCCGCCGCTGAAGCGGCAGAACGCCACGCGCAGCGGTCCGCCGCGGTGGACGATCGCCGTCGACTTGCGGAGGTTCATGCGCGGGTTGTTGTAGAAGCCGCTGTTGATGATCGTGGCGCCGCGGCGCACGTCGTAGCCGATCTCCGCCGTGTCGGCGTAGCAGCCGTCGAACACGTTGGCGTCGCCGATGCACTCGAACGCGACCGACCCCGGCAGCATCTCCGGGACGCCCTTCGCGAGCGCCGCGCGATCCTCCTCGGCGGTCCACTTCCCGGACGCCTCCAAGACCTTGCGCCGCGCGTAGAAGTCCGACCACTCCCTGAAGCCCATGCCCTTCGGCGGCACCGTGCCGCCCCAGACGTGGCAGCGCGTGAAGCGATTCGCGCCGCCGGCGGTGCGTATGCCCTTGGTGTAGTCCACCACGATGCAGTCGGTGAAATGGCTGTCGGCGACCTGGCAGTCGATGCCGACGTTGCCGGCGAGCCCGCTCATCGTGCACTTGCAGTAGACGTTGTTCGCGACGAGCTCGTAGAGGTGGCCGCCGGTCTCGCGCGTGACGCAGAGGCCGGCGACGAGGCCGTTGTGGAGCGTGACGTCAGCGAGCGTGAAGTGGTGCGCGTTGGCGAGGGCGAGGCAGCTCGCGAGCCCGTTGCCGTCGATGTCGCCGCCCTTGATGAAGAGGTTCGCGTTGTCGTAGACCGACCCGTCGGGCCTGTAGACGGAGAGCGCGTGGTAGTCCGCCGCGCCGTCCCAGAAGAGCACGTACTTCATCTTCGCGCGCGCAACCAGGTGCGCCGCGGAATGCAGCAGGAGCGAGCAGCGGTTGGTGACGTAGAGCATCGCGTCGATGTCGTATTCGCCGCGCGGGAACCACACCACGCCGTCCGTCCCGGCCTTTTCCACCGCGCGCATGATCCGCGCCGAGTCGCCCTTCTCGCCCGCGAGCCGCGGGAAGTCGGCGACGTTCACGTCCCAGGCGCCGCCGCCGAACGCACATACCGCCGCCAGCGCGGCGGCAAACGCAGCAAAAAACCTCTTCATGTTCACTCTCCCCTGTATTCCTTCAGCTCAAGGCCGTGCGGCGGCAGCCCGGCCACCGGCTCGCCCTTCGTGTTGAGCCGGACGACGTAGCACTTGCCGTCCTTGAGGAACACGTGGGTCGAGACGCCGTTCCCGCCCATCGAAAACGGGCCGCGTTCCGCGCCCGCGACGACGTCCGCGAGCCGGCGCAGCTCGTCGCCAGCGCGCTCGAACGCCGCGCGGCAGGCGCCGGGGTTGCCGGCCTTCTCGCCGAACGGAGTGCGCCCGGGGTCGGCGGCGAGCACGTAGTCGTAGCAGTGGACAAGCGACTCCCTCGCGCCGCCGAGGATCGTGTAGTACGCCTGCTCGACGAACTTCTCCGGCGTGCAGTCCAGCGCGTCGTACCATCCGCCGCCGCAGCGCCCGCCGGTCAGCTCGTCCATCCACGCCATGATCCAGCACGCCTGGATCGGCTCCGGGTTGGCGTCGCGCGTCTCGGTGCCCACCCAGCACTCGCCGAACAGCTTCGCCTGGCGCACCGGGTCGTAGCCCTGCTTCGCGTAGTTGCGGTACCAGCAGGGATACTTGATGATGAAGTGCGCCGCGGGGTTCGCCGCCTTCGCGGCTGGCAGGATGTCCTTTTCGCAGACCTCGTACATCAGCGCGCGGCGGTACTCGCCCCAGTCGGAAATGCCGCGGCGCTCCTTGTCCGCGCGGCAGCCGGCGCACCACTCGCCGCAGGACGAGAAGAGGAAGTCGTCGATGATCACCGTGCCGAAGACCCTGGCCGCGCGCGCCGACTCGTCGCGCATGCGCGCGCGCGCCTTCGGGTCGCTCCAGCACACGACCATCTGCGGCTCCTTCGCGCCGGGCGCGGGGTCATTCATCATCGTCGGCGTGATCATGCCGCAGACCTCGAAGCCGGCGGCGCGGAAGGCGTCGCGCTCCTCGACGAGCCGCTCCGTCGGCACGTATTCGCCGTGGCGATAGGTCTCGAGCCAGAGCTTGGTGAAGCCGTTCCGGCGCCACCACTCGATCGCCTTCTCGCGTCCCGCCGCGGTCGCAAGGTCGCCGTTCACCGCCGTCACCTTGCACGACATCGAGAAGACGTGGCGCGGCGCCTCCGCGCCGCCCGCGCCGAATGCGGCCGCGCACACGCACGCCGCCGCAACTATCGCCCTACGCATATTTGCAGTCTCCATGCTTGAATTGTACCATATATCACTTGTCCGTTTCAATAGCGAATGCAGCCCAACAGCGGGCTACCTCGATGTGAAGCACAACGACATTTCCTCCTGCTCGCGGCGCGGGATGCCAAGACGTGCGGCCACATTGCGCCACTTGGCCACTGCGGAGCGAATGCGTTCAAGCTGTGCATTTGCATCTTTCTTGCCAAGCCTGAAGTACTCGGCAGCTTCGACGAGCACGTCGATGCCTTCAATCGGCACACCAGCGTCAAGTTCAAGCGAAAGCGACTGCGGTCGCTTCAAGTTCGCGTTGAGGTCGTAGGCCGGAGAGAGCCGCCACCTGCCGTTCTCGGCGATGAAGCCGTGGTTGCGCAGGTGGTCGTCCGTGTTCGACACGAGAAGCGAGAACGCCATGCGACGCCAAAGCTCAGGAAGGTCGGCGTCGGGCTTCGCGCCGTGCTGCATTAGGAATCCGGCGATGTCGATGTAGGTGCCGTTGCCGTCCTCCTGGCGGTCCTCGCAGCCCAGCATCGTCATCGCGGAGGCGAACGGCACGCGACGCGAGCCGTCACGGTCGAAGCGGCGGCACAGGAACGTCGTGCCGGCCCTGGAGAACTTCTGCGCCTGCGCCTCTGGAACGCAGATGCCGGACTCCTCGGCGAGAATGTGGACAAGGTATTCCCATGCGCCAGTGTCGAAATCGTCCTCTTTGGACGGAAACTTGGCAATCCAGAGGCTTCCGTCGGGAGCGGTCACGCTCGCCTTCGGACGCGCACCGCCAAGTGACGTGCCGGGGCGAAGAAGCACAGCGAGCGCGGACTCGTCGGCATCGTCCTCCTCAAAGCGGCGAGAGGATCCCTCAAGCGTGCGGAGCGTCGTCCAGGGCGGAGCGGGATTGTCCCCGTCGGAATTCACGAAGACGTCAGATCCTTCGATCTTGAAGCGCAGCGCCCCAACGCGGGTCAAGTCGAATACTCCAAGAAGATAGTCGCTTTCGCGGAGGCTGCCGCGTTTCTCGCGTCGCCGGATGATCTTGCGTCCCCACGAATCGGGCGCGGCGTCCTGAAACAGCCCAAAGCCATATTGAAGCGTTGGGTACTGCTTGCCCCGGAAGAGGCCGATGTCAGGACCGAGAAACTCGACGGACGGACGAAGGACGAAGTCACCGTCAAGCTCGAACGACGACACCTCCTTGCCTCGCAGCTCGTCGAACTCTAGCGTGCCGAGACGTCTGTCGGCATTGCCCTCGGAAATGAAAACCTCGATGCGCTTCATGAATGGACCCTCTTGGGAAGCCGCAAGTCCTGCAATTCGCGGCCAAGGACATCGTCCGCCGCAACCTTTTCCATGTCCGTGTGCATGTTGAGACAGAAAAGGACGGACATATATCCAGCCATGGAGACGGAGGGCTTCCCCTGTTCAATGGCAGTCAACGTGGCATGACTCACGCCTGCTCGTTCACACATCATGGCGGCAGATATCCGCCGCCGTATGCGAGCAAACTTCAGGTTCTGACCCAGAATCACCAACGATTTCCGGGCTTTGGGCATCAACAATGTCTTTCTCGGTCTCATGAGTCTCTTCTCCGGCTTAAATCAATATCTTATATTTTATCATTTATTGCAGTGTAAATCAACTACCATAGTTCAAAAAATAGATTTGTAGTCGCGAACAAATCCGTGTGTTACAAACTCAAACACTCAAAAACCCAAACCCTCAAACACTTACCGCAGGTAGTACACCGAGCCGGGGCCGCGGGCGATCTCGAGCCATTCGCTGTCGCTGCCGCTGTAGGCGGGACCGGCGGCGATGTACTGCGCGTTCGCCGCCGGACGGAAGCCGAGGTTGCCGTAGGTGTCGTAGAGGCCGACCGCGCCGTCGGACGTGCGCTGCACCGGCACGAAGTCGTGGACAAGCCGCTCGCTCTCGAAGATCTTGTAGCGATAGACCGACATCGGCGCGCCGGCGGACATCGAGTCGCAGTGGACGTTCCCGACGTAAACGCTGCCGTTGAATTTGGCGGCGGCGACCTCGCGCATGACGAAGACGGCACTCCATCCGCGGCTCAGCTCCGCCCGACCGTCCATCATCGACATTCTCATGCGCGTAAAGCCGACCTGTCCGCCTTCCGCCGAAATGTTGACGGGGCTGCCGCCGAAGCCAATCTGACCGGATGCGGCGCCGTTCGCAGCCCAGTTGGACAGCATCACCCCACCCCACGAGCCGTTGTTCCTGGGCGATGATCCCATGACGCGCGAGCCGGTGCCGCTGGCAATCGCCACGTTGGGCATGTAGTCGAAGAAGAAGCCGAATGCGCCGGAGGTTGGCGTGTAGCCGGTGTCGATATAGGAGTTGTTCGCGCTGCCGGCGAGGGAGATGTTTTCAAGCATCGTGTAGCCTGCCGGCAGTGCTATGTCCCCCTTGCGCCGGAAGAGCGGCGCAAGCGCCGCTGCGCCGCCCTCGAGCCGCAACTTGCCGTCGATGACCTCGCATGCGCCGGAGAGGGAACCGCGCCTCGTCAGGACGAGCGTGCCCTGCCCGGCCTTGACAAAGCCCGAAGATCCAATGACGCCGCCGCCGATCGTCACCGTCTTGCCCGCATCGACGAAGATGACCGGACGCCGGCCGCTCCCGAAATCCCAGACGCGATTCGCGGGCGAATCCCAGTCGTGGTTGACTCGGAGCCACGCGCCGTTGGCGACGACGACGCGCGCGGTGTCGCCGGCCGCCGGATCTCCGGGTATGGAACTCGCGTTCACAAGGGACAGATGGAACAATGTCGTGCCGTTCGTCGCGCCGTTGCAGGCGACGATGTCGCCCCTGAAGCCGGAGAGATCGCCGGTGATTTTGGAAAAAAACGACTGCTGCGGCTCGGCGTCGCCGGAAGTGATGGTGTTGGACATCTCGATCGCGCCGGTGCCGGTCACAGTCGCGGCGAGGTGGCCATATCTGCGTAAGTTCGAGTTTAAACCGTCACTGTTGATCTTCAGCGCCGCACCGTTCGAGACGGCGAAGGTGCCGGCGATGTAGGTGTCGGCGACGACGGTGCCATTGGACTGGACAACCTCGCAGACCGCGCCCTCCCGGAGCGTGACGTTGTTGAGGGTGAGCGTGTCGCCCGCGGCAAGCATATTGGAGAGCGTCCACGTCACTCCCGGCTCGACGACGACGGACGACGAACCCGGTGTGGCGTATGAGCCGGCTGGCGTGCGGTGTGCAACGTCGTTCCAGACATGGTATCGGGCGTTCGGCTCCGTGATGCCGCGCACGGTGACTTCCGTCGCGCCCCGCGCATAGGTCCAGCCCCGTGCCCACTCCGTGCCGCTGATGGACGAGTGGTATGGGGCCTCCAGCACCCCCATGACGGCGTAGTAATCACGAGTCGGGTCGTCCGAGCCGTACAGGGTGCCAATGCCTTCACTGACATAGAAGACCTTCTCCGCGCCGCTCGCCCGGTCGTAGAGGCCGACGGCATTGTCCGATGCGCGGCGGGCGGGGACGAAGTCGCGCACGAGCGTGTCGCCGTCGTAGATCTGGCACGAGTAGATCGCGATCTTGCCGCCTGCACCGACGGTCCCATGCTGCGGATGGCGCGAGGCGAAGAGATACATCGTTTCGCCGCTTCCGGCGCCCTGGTAGGCCGTCCCCGGATTGGCGACGCCGTCGTCGTCGAACTTGATGGCCGCCGTCGAGATGTCGAAGGTGTGGCGGCTGGTGTCGAGCGCGACGCCGGTGTCGGCCACGGCGAAGTTCGCCGAAACTGAGGCGCCGAAATGCGAAGCCGAGCTGTCGGTGCCGTCGGTGCCGAACCAGAACGCCCCGCTGACTGTCGAGGTCCAGCCGTTGCGTGAGCGGGAGGTCGGGATCTCAACATAGCGGAAGTCGCAGACGACGCGCGTCGTGGTCGCGGGGACGACGCCGGTGTCGAGATACGGCGAGCCGACTGACTCGACGTATTGGAGCTCCGTATAGCCCGACGGCAGCGCGGCATTGACCGCAAACGCGAGCATCGTCGCCAGACCGACGACGCCAAACCCGATCTTCCCCGACATTTTCATTCCGCACCTTCCTCTCCTACTGGAATTTGCGGGTATTGTATCACATCCTTCAAACCCCGTGATTGCGTATTACGCAACTATCTGAAATTGCACATTGCGCAACATGGCGGAATTGTGGTAAAATACCCGCCATGAAAAACATCCTCTGTTATATCATAATTGTCATACCAACTGCGAGAGAAAGGTTCTGGCCGGAACCACAACTGGGTCTGTGCGCGCAAAGCAGTCCGCCTTCACAAACGGCTCGTCGAAGACAATCTGGAATGCGTGCCGCGCACCAGTCGCGAGCTGATAGTGGCCTAGTCCTGCCGACAAATGCGTGTCCGACGCCTTCACCTCGGCAATGAACCACGCGCGTCCATCGCGAGATACGAGAAAATCAACCTCGCGCTTCTGCTTGTCGCGGAGATAGTGCAATTCAAAATTCCCGTAGCCGAGGTCGGTCCAGGCTTCAACCGCCTTGAGAAGATGACATGCCGCCATGGTCTCAAACCGATTGCCTGCGTCGCCAATGCGCGACCAGTCGCGAAGATACCACTTCGGCGTCTTGCGTATGGAGTTCTCGACATTGCGAAACCACGGGCGAACCTCAAACCCATAGTACAGGTACTTCAGGGTGCCTATCCACTTCTTGGCCGTCTTGGGGTCAATGGATACGTCGCGGGCAAGTGAGTCGTAGACTATCTGCTCGCCGGACCTGTTCGCCAAGATCTCAGCCAGCACGCGAATCTGCTCAAGCTCCTGAACCTGCGTAAGAGTCCTTATGTCCTCCAGCATGAGTTGTTCCATGCGAAGGTAGGACCATCTGGAATGGAACCGCCGGTTCCTTCGCGTAAACGGCTCGGGGAACCCTCCGAAGTCGACAAGCGCCTCCCACTCGGATTCGTCTACTGGCCGCGGCATGCGAACAAGCGACTCGCCGGGCAACGACACGTCCACAAGCTCGGCAACGGAAAGAGGGTGCATCCTGTACGGGAAATATCGTCCCATCATGCTGTCGCCACCGCGTTTGTATACATTCATCTTGGCCGACCCAGTGGCGATGATCTTCGCGGAACCGCCGTAGACGTCAAAGAATCCCTTGAGAAACCCCTTCCATTTTGGATACTTGTGCAGTTCGTCAAACACGACGACACGCTCATCGGCCGAGAGCTGGTCAAGCCCATATCGTCTAACGACCTCCTTCTGCCCAGCGGTCACTGCGGCACGCACATCCGCGTCATCCCAGTTCAGGTAGTCGGTGCCGATTGACTCGGCCAATGTCGTCTTGCCGCACTGCCGCGGCCCCGACAGGAACACCATCTGACGGTTTTCCGCGAGATGTCCACGGATGATTGCTTCGTAAACGCGCTTTCTTGTATGTGTTGACATATTTGGAATTATACCAAAATTTCTCTTCGCCGGTCAATTACCAAAATGGACACCTGTCCAGATTGGTAATTACCGGAATGGACACCTGCCCAGATTGGTAAAGTCACCGCAAGTAGTACACCGCCCCGGGGCCGCGGGCGATCTCGAGCCAGTCCGAGTCGCTGCCGGAATAGGCTCCGCCGGAAGTCGCGCACGACTGGTCGACGACCTGCCGGAAGCCCTTGTCGCCGAATGTGTCGTAGAGCCCCAGCTTGCCGTCGGACGCCTGCACCGGCACGAAGTCATGCAGAAGCGTGTACCCGGCGAAAATCTGGAATCGGTAGATGCGCTGGGGCGCGCCCGCCGCAAGGTCCTGTCCGCTTACATTCGTTGTTCCGAGATAGAGACTGCCGCGCAATGCCCTGACGGCGGTATGAAAGAGGTAAAAACCAATGTCCCCGGTCCCGTCTTGACGAAGGCGTCGAAGTTCGTCACCGTGGAGCCCTGCCCGACATCCACGACCAGCGCGGCTTGCGAAAGGATAGGCACGCAGAGCAACGCGGCAAACGCCGCGGCATACCGCAGGTTCTTTATATACGAATTCATGGCTTTCTCTCCTTTCGTTGTCGCATTGCTACAACTTCTGACTGCGTGTATTCTACCACAACCGCAGTATGAGGCTCTTGCGTATTACGCAACTATCTGAAATTGCACATTGCGCAACATGGCGGAATTGTGGTAAAATACCCGCCATGAAGAACATCCTCTTCCTCTCGCGCGAGATCAACCGGCGCTGCGCCATCAAGCTTGACGCCGTCTACACCGCGGCCAAGGCGCGCGGCTGGACGGTCCACGAGGCGGAGTTCGGCTGGACGGCGCTGGACATCGCCGACATCGTCGCCTCGCTGAAGCCGGATGGCGCGATCTTCGAGGGGGCGCACCTGGTCGAGTCCGTCGACCTCAGGCCGCTAAACAGGGTCCCCACCGTCTATCTTGACACCGACTTCCCCGCGCCGCGCGGGATGCCGACCGTCCGCTCGGACGCGGCGGCGATCGCCGACCTCGCGGCGGATGAGCTGATCACGTCGGAGCCGGCCGAGGCAGCCTTCTTCTCGCTTATGCCGGGCAAGCGATGGTCCAGGCTGCGCGCGGCGCGCTTCCGCGCGCGGATGCGGAAGGCGGGGATCCCCTTCCGCGTGCTGGAGCGAGCCGAGGACCTTGCCGCGCTCCGTCGGCCGGCCGCCGTGTTCGCGGTGAACGACATTTCCGCCGCGGAACTGCTCCGCGGCGCCGCCAACTGCGGGCTCGACTGCCCGCGGGACTTCACCCTCGTCTCCGTGGACAACGAGACGCTGTTCTGCGAAAACGCCTCGCCCAAGGTCTCCAGCATCGAGCAGAACATCGCCCGCGCGGGCGTTGCCGCGGTCGAGGCGCTGGACAGCCTCCTCCGCGGGCGCACTGGAAGGCACAAACAGGTTCTCGTCCCGCCAAAGGGTCTCGTCCGCCGCGCCTCGTCAGTTCGTCCGCTGGCCCACACGACGACTGCGCAGAGGGTCGCAGCCTTCGTCGACGCCCATGCGCTCGAGGCGATCGGCATCGCGGACATCGCCGCCGCGCTCGGCTGCTCGCGCCGAACGGTCGAGACCCACTACCGCGCAATGTACGGCCAAAGCCTCGGCGAGGCGATTCTCGCGCGGCGCTTCGCGGAGGTAGAGCGGCTGCTCACCAGTCCCGGCCAGGCACTGGAGCCGATCGCCAACCTCTGCGGCTGGAAGTCGCCCGCCCACCTGATGCGCAGCTTCAAGCGCCGCTACGGCATGACCATGTCGAAGTGGCGGAAGGTCAAAGGGCAGCCTATCACAGCGTGATGACGCGGCGGCGGCAGGCCCAGCACATGTAGGCCACAGTGACGAAGAACGACGCGGGCACGCGTGGCCGCGCGGCGATCTTGACGCCGAGGAGCGTGGTGGCGCCGCCCAAGCCCATCGGGCCAATGCCGAGCGCGTTCGCCTCGCGCAGCACCTCGCGCTCCAGCTTGGCGAGAACGCGCTCACGCGGCGAGCCGGCGAGCGGCTTTTCGTCAAGCGGTCGCAGGAGCTGTGCCTTGGCGGTCTCGAAGCCGGTGGCGCGGTCGCCGCCGACGGCGACGCCAAGGATGCCTGGCGCGCAGCCGTAGCCGAGCGCGCGCTTAACCGCATCGAGGATGCAGGCCTTCACTCCGGCGAGGTCGCGTCCCGCGCCGAGCCCGGCGTCGGGCAGAGAATACTGGCGGGACATGTTCTCGCTGCCGCCGCCCTTCATGATCAGCGCCACACCGTGCGGCGGCAGGCCCGGCACCTCGCCCGGGTCGACGTAGTGTACGACCGGCGCCCCTTCGGCGCAGTTGTCGTCGTAGGATTTCCCGTCCACCGGGTCGATGCAGTTGCGCCGCAGATAGCCGAGCGCAGTGGCACGCGCGACGGCGCGGCGGATCGACGTCGGCGTGACGCGCCCGCGCAGGGCACGGTCGACGAAGAAGGTGAGCGTGCCGGTGTCCTGGCAGAGCGGCACCCCCTTCTCCTGCGCCAGCGCGCAGTTCTCAAGCACCGTGTCTAGGACGGCAGCGGCGGAAGAACCGCGCCGCTCGCGGCGACGCGCGGCGGCAATCGCCTTCAAAACGTCCTCCGGCAAGGCGGACGATGTATCGCGCACGAGCGCAACGAGCCTGTCTGAAGTTGTCATATCGGGAATTATATCAATTAATGCCGCGTGAGCGCAAGTTGCGCATGGCCTTGCGGTAGGCGAGCGAGGCGGCGGCGGAGCCGACCGAGGAGAGCAGGCGGGCGTTCTGGCGGGTGAGGAAGTCGGTCTGCCAGCTGCCGTCGGCGTTCTGGGTGCGGAGGATCTCCGCCACCGCCGCCGCGTCGCCTATGCTGGCGAGCCGGAACGCGCTCGGGTGCGGAGATGCCGGCGACTGGCCATGACAGAGCGAGGCGACGATGCCGCAGGCCGCGACCGCCACCAGCGCGGCGGCGGCGAGTGCTCCGCAGGACGGACGGCGGCGCACGGCAAAAGCCGGCGCGGGCGCAAAGCACGCCCTCATCCGCACCACCATCTCGCGATGGGCGCCGTCCAATGTGGACAGGGTCTCCTCAAGATCCTTCGTCATCGAATATCTCCTTAAGCTTCTTCAGTGCGTTTGACATCCTCGACTTCACCGTTCCGACCGGGATGGAGAGGATTTCCGCGACTTCCGCGTAGGGGAGATCCTGGAACACCCCCAGCTCCACCACCTCGCGCAGCGGCTCCGAAAGCCTCGACACCGCCCAGCGCACGTCCTCCTTCACCCCCGGCGACGGAGGCCCCACGGTCTCCGGCCGATCCCGGCCCCAGCTCTCTTCGCGGTTCTCGCGGCGGGTCCTCCGGCGCAGGGCGTCGATCCACACCTGCCGCGCAATCATGAAGAGGAAGGTGGAGAGCTTCGCCGTCGGACGGTACCGGTCGCGGTATTCCCAGAGCCGGATGTACGTCTCCTGGACGAGGTCCTCGCCTTCACTGTATTCAACGCCCTGGCGCCAGAAAAAGTTCAGTAGATTCTGCTCGAGCTTCCTGGCCTCGGCGATCAGCTCCTCACCCGACATACCTGGCGAGCTCCGAGGCAATGTACGAATATTCGAGAAAAAGCCCGGAAACCGCCCATCCTACCGCCACCAGCGCGACGAGCAAAACGCCGGCGAGGAAACCGAAGATCGCGTCCGCCGGCTGCGCCAAAAGGCCGTTAACGAACCGGCGCACCAGCGCCCGGACGATTCCGAACACGACGAGCAGCCCCGCCAGAACCGCCAGCGCACGCACCCAGAGGTGCTCGAACACCGGCTCGGAAACACGCCAGCCGACGCTGCCGGCGACGCCGGCGGCGCCAGTCGCGATGCAGAAGGCGAGCATTCCCGAGAAGCCTCGGAAAAGCCCCAGCACCGCCGACGCCACCGCCAGCGCCATGAGCACGTAGTCGGCTGGCAGGAACTCCGTCATTTGCGCTTGATGGGCACTATCATCTCGCGGTACTTCTGGTAGGCGGCGGCAATCTTCTGGTTCTTGCCGACGCCGGTCCTCTGGAGCGAGCGGATAAGCCCGTCAAGCGCGTCGATGGACTTCGAGTTTGCCGCCACCGCGCGCGAATAGATCTCCACCGCCTCGCCGTAGCGTCCGAGCTTGTAGGCGCGGTCGCCGGCCTGGAGGAAGATCTTGTGCTTGCCGGGGCTGAGCTCGCACGCCTTGCGGTAGCATTCGTAGGCGCGGCGCTTGCCGTCGGCGGAGGAGTCAGTCTTCTCGATCGCCTCGGCCAGGCCCTCCGCGGCAGTCGCGGACAGCGGGTCGAGGTCGAGCGCCTCCTTGAACTTCGCGGCCGCGGTCTTCCAGGCGCCCTTCTTCTTCGCCTCCTCGGCCTTGGAAATCGCGGCGGCGCACGCCGCGCTGTTGCGGCGCGAAGCGCCCTCGCGGTCGGCCGCGGCACGGCGGCTGGCGTCCTGCAGCGCGGGGATGACGTTGCGCTGGACCTTCTGCACCCGCGGCGAGGCGACGACGTCGAGCCGGACATAGGCGTTGAGCAGCTCGATCGCCGAGTCGATGTAGCCGAAGTCGCGGTAGAGCATGCCGAGGTGATACCACGCGGCGGCGTTGGTGCGGTCGAGCAGGAGCGCACGGAAGTATGCGATGCGCGCCAGGTCCCTTTCGCCTTCGGTCTGGTACACGACCCCCAGCCCGGTAAGCGCCTGGGCCTTGAGCGCGTTCGAGGCTCCCTTCGCCTCCGCGACTTCGCCGAAGAGCTTCGCCGCCTTGGCGTAGTCCTTGAGGTGCCATGCGATCTGCGCGGAGAGCATCTTCACGTCGGTGTCGCCGGCGGAGGCCACCGCCTCCGCCGCGGCAATCGCCTGCTGCGCCGCCTGGATTTCTCCGAGGTCAACATTCGCCCGCGCCAGGTAGACGAGGGTGTCGATGCGGTCCGGCGCGAACTCGAGGCTCTTCTCGAAGAGCTTCACCGCCTTCTTGAGGTCCTGCGCCGCGTAGGCGGCCTTGCCCGAGTCGAGCTCGGCGAGTCCGTCGTTCGGGCCGCAGCCGGCGATGGTCGCCGCGACTGACGCCGCGGCGGCGAGCCTAAGCGCGGATGAGAGCGAGATATTCATCGCGTTTTGCCTCCATGATTGACTTGTCCTTGCCTTCGAGGTTGAGCCGGACGAGCGGCTCGGTATTGCTCATCCTGACGTTCGCCCAGTAGCCCTCGGCCTCCCAGGCGTCGACGCTGACGCCGTCGAGCTCGAACACCCGGGCGGAGCCGGCAAAGCGGCTGCGGATGCGCTCGAGCACCTCGGCGGGCGGGGTGGTGGTGCGGGTGTTGATCTCGCCCGACTGCGCGTACTTGCGCAGGGGCGCGACGAGCTCGCTCAGCGGCTTGTCCGCCGCGCTCACGATGTTCGCGAGCGCGAAGGTCGCCATCGAGCTCGACTCGGCGGTGGAGTTCGCCTTGAAGTAGTAGTGGCCCGAGAGCTCGCCGGCGAAGATGGCGTCGTTCTCGCGCATCTGCGCCTTGATGAACGAATGGCCGACGCGGCTCATCACCGGCTTGCCGCCGGCGGCGAGGATCGTCTCCTCGCAGACCTTCGAGGACCGGAGGTCGTAGAGGCAGGCGGCGCCGGGGTTCGCGGCGAGCAGATCCTTGGCGACGAGCGCGGTCACGAAGTCCATCGGAATCACGTCGCCCTTCTCGTCGATGAAGCCGGCGCGGTCCGCGTCGCCGTCGAAGGCCACCCCGAAGGCGTACTTGCCGGGGTTGGCGCGGACGAGCGCCTGCAGGTCGGCAAGCGTCTCGACATGGAGCGGGTTCGCGTCGTGGTTGTGGAAGTCGCCGTCGTACTCGCCGAAGAGCGAGTCATACGTGAGGTCGGAGCCCGCGAACGCGGCGGACTCGGCGATGCCCATGCCGTTGGCGAAGTCCATCGCCACCGTCAGCGGACGGGCGAGGTGGGCGAACTCGCGCACGTGCGCGGCATACGCCTTGGAGACGTCGGCCTGCTCGATCAAGCCGCGGCCGGACGGCGGCTCGTGGGCGTCGATCTCGCCAACGATGCGCTCGATGTCCTTCAGCCCCGTCGCGCCGGAGATCGGCACCGCCGCCGCGCGGCAGAGCTTGCAGCCGTTCCACTCCTTGGTGTTGTGCGAGGCGGTGATCATCGCCGAGCCGTCCGCCTTCAGCGAGGCATTGGCGAAGTAGCTCATCGGCGTAGAGGCGAGGCCGATGTCGACCACCTTCACGCCCTCGTCGACAAGCCCCTGCGAGAACGCCTCGAAAAGCGCGTCGGAGGACTTGCGGCAGTCCCTCGCCACCACCACCTTCGAGCCGCCGCCGAAGCCGCAGAACCGCGCGTATGCGCGGGCAATGCGGTAGAAGTCGCGGTCGAACAGCTCCTTGCCGTAGACACCGCGGATGTCGTATGCCTTGAATATGCCCATTACTTATCCCCTTTCTTGGTTGAAGACTCTTGTTTGCCCGCTCCGGCGGCGGTATTGTGGATGACCCCTGCGCGAAGCGAACGAAAAACGTCGATCGCAGCCGGATTGCCGCGCATCTCCTGCTCGGTAAGGTCGAAGACCCCTCGCTCGGGGTTGCGGCATGACTCGATGTCCAGCATCGCATGCCCAATCGTCGCCTGGTCGATGTTGAAATTCCTCGAAACGCTGTTCTCGGCCGTAGGACAGCCAGCGGAAATCCACGCCTCGCGGCAGTCGGCAAGCAGGCTCTCGGTCTCCGGACCGGCCATCCCGCGGGCGCGGGCGAGCGAAAGCCAGTAGTAGCACTCGACAAACGAACGGGCAGAAAGCGCAAGGCGCCCGACCTGCAGCAGCGCCTCGGGATGCCCGGCGGCGGCGGCGGCGTAGACGAGCGAAAAGTATTCGACGTCGCGCTGCGGACTCGGCGGATTGCTCCGCGGCGCCATGTTCGCCCTCATCCACAGCGCCACTCCACCGTCAGGCGACGGCGGTTGACAGACGTAAGGTCCCCTCGTCATCGAAGGTCTCCATCCGCCGCACGCGCGGCAGCCCCTTTGTCGAACCAGCCTTTGCGCGCGGCAAAGCCAAGGTATTCGTTCCAGTCCACGGAAGTGAGGTCATGCTTGCCGGGACGGACATGGTACTCGACCGAGGTCTGGTCCTTCCAGACGTGCCGGGCGTACTCCCAGCCGGCCATCTCGCCCGACGGGCAAGCCCACCAGTCGTCCGCTGCCGAGCCGACCGCGAGGAGCCGCGGCGAAACCGCGGCAAGCAGCGAATGCTGGTCAAACGGCAGCGTGCCGTTCTCGTCCTTCCCCTTGTAGAGCTTCCTTGCGTTGGGCGCGAACCAATGCGGGAACCTGGCGGTGATCTGGTCGATCGTCTCGCCGCAGATGTTGCGCGCATGGAGGCGGGCGCCGAAGCAGCCGGAGTCATTGGAGACCGTCATCGCGACGCGGGTGTCGTTGGCGCCGGTCCAGATGGCGGTCTTGCCGAGGCGCGAATGGCCGACGACGGCGATTTTCGCGGCGTCGACGCGCGGGTCGGTCACGAGATAGTCGATGAGACGGCTCGCCGCGAGCGACCAGGTCGAGATCGCGCCCCAGGCGTTGTCGGCGCGTTCGACGCCGTCCAGCACCTTGGCATCGTCCTTGAGGACGTCCTCATAGCAGAACGCGAACGTCGCCGCGCCACGCGAGAGGATGAGCCCGATCGGCCAGCGCGGGTTCTCGGTCTCGGTCGCCGCGCGGAACGAGATGTAGACATACACCGGCACGGGACCCGGCTTCTGCGGGAAGTAGCCGACCGCGTCGAAGGTCTTCGGTCCGAGAGGGGTCAGGGTCTCGACGCGGATCACCTTGCGCACCGCGGCGAGAGCGGGGACGTCCTCCTCCTTCACCACCTCGGAGCTGCGCACGGCCTTCCACTCCGGCCGCACGCCATAGACGTTCTCGGCGAAGAACCGGAGCGCCTTGGCCCGGTTGAGCTCGATCGGCGGCACTCCGGTCTTGGCGTCGTACCACTCGGCGGACACTGCGGACGCGGAGACGAGGCACGCGGCGGCCAACGCGGCGGCGCGGCGGCGGAACAGCTGATTACGATTCATAGTATCCTTCCCATCCCTTGCGCGGCGCTGGGCCGTCGAGGAGCATGTTTACCTCGTCGTCGCCGACGGCGCGCTTCGCCACGGGGTCGAAGTCAAACGAGCGACCGAGCCGCTGCGCGGCGACGCCGAGGCAGAATATCTCCGAGAGCGGCGCGGCGACGCGGAACGGGCTGTGCGCCGCCTCCTCGCCGCGGACTGCGCGGAGGAAGTTCTCCCAGTGGTCGTCCTTCGCGCGCTCGTACGGCGGCACCGGATCGTCCTGCGCACCACATTTCACCAGCGTCGAGGAGTGCGAAAGCCCCTGCCAGACGGTGCCGTCCTTGAGGTAGATCTCCTTGCCGGGCTTGAGCGGCGGGTCGACGAGCCCGTCGTTGGCGGTCGAGGCCGGGAAGAGTCCCTTGTTGTCGGCGTAGCGGAATCCCTTCGGCAGCGGCGGCTTGTTGTCGAGCCCCTCGTACCACTCGACCACCGTCCCGCAAGGGAAGGTCATCTTCAGCGTGTCCTCGATCGGGAAGACGAACGGGTTGGCGCCCTTGAGTCCGGAGATCTCGACCTTAGTCGGCAGCGCGCCCTTCAAGGTGAACTGGTGGACGCAGTCGAGGATGTGCGCACCCCAGTCGCCCATGCAGCCGTTGCCGTAGTCGTACCAGCACCGCCACTCGCCGTAGGCGAGGTCCTTGGAGAAGTCGTGCCAGGGCGCGGCGCCGACCCAATCTTCCCAGTCGAGCGTGGCGGGGAGCGGCTCCGCCTTAGGATAGGACGACACCTTGCCGCCCCACTTGTGCCAGCGCCGCTGCATGTTCATGTGCGCGACCACCTTGGTCACGTCCTTGAGGATCCCGGCGGCGACGTAGTCCCGGTACTGGAAGTAGTTGTCGCCGCTGTGGCCCTGGTTGCCCATCTGGCAGACAACGCCGGTCTCCCGCTCCGCCTTCATCAGCAGCTCGCACTCGCGGAAGGAGTGGGCGAGCGGCTTCTCGACGTAGACCGCCTTACCGCGGCGCATCGCTTCGATGCAGGCGCAGTAGTGGGTGTGGTCCGGAATCGCGACGAGCACGGCGTCGATTCCGTCCGCCATCTGGTCGAACATCTGCCGGAAGTCCTGAAAACGAGGGACGCCGGGATGCTTCTTCAGCGTCTCGAGCGTGTGCGCAGCACCGATGTCGGTGTCGACAAGCGCGACGATCTCGCAGAGGCCGGAGTGCCGCTCGAACGAGCAGACGTCGTACGCCCCCTGGCCGCCGCAGCCGATCACCGCGAGCCGCACCTTGGAATTGGCGCTGTAGCCGGACAAATCGTGCAAACGGCAGCCGTGCAGCAGCCCCGCCGCGCCCGCGGCGGCGGCGCCGCCGAGAAACGACCTGCGGGTGATGTTCGATTTCATTTTCTTCCCCTTTTACCCAGTTGAAACTCAGACGAGGCGCAGCGCGCCGGTGGGGCAGGCGTCGACGCACATCCGGCACTCGGCGCAGCCGGCGACGGCGGACGGGTCGCGGAACTCGGGGCGGATCACCGTGGTGAAGCCGCGGCCGACGAGGCCGATGAGCCCCTTTTTCGCCTTCTCCTCGCAGACGCGCACGCAGAGGTTGCAGGCGATGCACTTGCGCTGGTTACGCTCGATGGAGACGAGCTTCGTCTCCAGCTCGGCGGGATGGTATTCGCCGCGGAGGCGGGTGACGTCGGTCTTGAGCTCCTTGGCGTAGCGGATGAGCTTGCAGTCCTTGTAGTCGTGGCAGCCGCACTTGAGGCAGCGCGAGGCCTCAGCCATCGCCTGCTCGGCGGTGAGCCCCTTCGAGACCTCGCCGAAGTCGGCGCGGCGCTCGCTGGCCGGGCGGACCGCTGCGCTTTCGCGCGGCTTCTTCTCGTAGGCGGAGAAGTCGATGCGCTCCGGGTCGCGCGCGGAGATGACGCCGAGCCCGCCCTCGAAGGCGCGGCCGGCGAAGTGCGCGGCGATGGACTCGGCGGTCTCCTTGGCCTGGGCGATCGCCTGGATGGCGATGCCGGCGCCGCGGTTCACGGCGTCGCCGCAGGCGAACACCGGCGCGAGGCCGGGCGCTTCGTCCTTGAACGCGGCGCGGTAGGCGCGGTCGGCGGCGATGGTACCGCGCTCGGTGGCGACGAGCGGCTCGAAGCCGGCGGGGTCGTTCTTCTGACCGATGGCCATGATGACCACGTCTAGCTTGAGGTCCTCGAACTTGCCCTCTACCGGCACCGGGCGGCGGCGGCCCTTCTCGTCCGGCTCGCCGAGCTCCATCACCTGCAGCTTGAGTCCGGCGACGCGGCCGCCGGCGACGGCGACCTCGGCCGGGTTGCGCAGGAACATGAAGGAGACGCCCTCCTCCTCGGCCTCGACGATCTCCACCTCCTCGGCGGGCATCTCGGCGCGGGTGCGGCGGTAGACGACGTAGACGGCCTTGGCGCCAAGCCTCACGGCGGTGCGGCAGGCGTCCATCGCGGTGTTGCCGCCGCCGACGACGGCGACGGTGCGGCCGTCGAGCCGCGGCTTCTCGCGCAGGAAGTCGATGCCGCCGAGGACGCCCTCGGAGTCCTCGCCCGGTATGCGCATCGGCGAGGAGCGCCAGGCGCCGTTGGCGACGACGAGCGCATCGCAGTCGCCCCTGAGGTCGGCGAGCGAGGCGTCGCGCCCGATCTTGAAGTTGTTCACGAACTCAACCCCCATCGCGGCGATGAGGTCGGTCTCGGCCTTGAGGACGGCCTTAGGCAGGCGGTACTCGGGGATGCCGTAGCGGAGCATGCCGCCCATCTCTGGCATCTGGTCGACAACCTTCACCTTCGCGCCGCGGCGGGCGAGCTGGTAGGCGCAGGTAAGCCCGGCGGGGCCACCGCCGACGATGGTCACGCGCTTGCCGGCGAGCGCGGGCTCGTCGACCGCAGGCGCCGGCGCCGCCTCGCCGCGGCGGCGGGTCTCGTCGGCAGCGAACGCCTTGAGCGCGGCGATGGAGATCGGCGACTCCACCTTGCCGCGGCGGCACTTGCGCTCGCAGGGATGGGGACAGACCCGACCGATCGAGGCCGGCAGCGGGAAGGTCTCCATCACCGTCGCCGCGGCGTCGGAGAAGCGCCCTTCGGCGATCTCGCCGACGTACTTCTGGCAGTCGGTGTGGGCGGGGCACTCAATCTTGCAGGGGCCGAGGCAGTCGCCGTCGTGGTCGCCCATCAGGAGCTCGAACGCGAGCTTCCTCGCCTTGAGCGCGCGCTCGCCCTTCGAGTTCACCACCATGCCTTCGCGCACCTGGGTGGCGCACGCCCTGAGGAGCTTGGGGCACCCCTCCGCCTCTACCACGCAGACGCCGCACGCGCCATACGGGGCGAGGCCCTTGAGGAAACAGAGGTTGGGGATCTCGACCCCGGCCTTCTCCGCCGCCGCGAGCACGGTGGTGCCCGCCGGCACGCTGACTGACTTGCCGTCGATCTGAAGCGTTACGAGTTCATTGTCCATTGCAGTAGGTCTTTCCTTCAATTGTTGCTGGTTCACGCCTTCGCCACCGCGCCGAAGCGGCAGGCCGCCTCGCACGAGCCGCAGCCGATGCACTTGGCGGGGTCGATCGCGTAGGGCTTTTTCGGTTCGCCGGCGATGGCCTTGACCGGGCACTTGCGCGCGCATGCGCCGCAGCCCTTGCACTTGGCGGGGTCGATCTTGAACTTCCTGAGCGCCGCGCACTCGCCGGCCGGGCAGCGCCGCTCGCGGATATGGGCGTCGTACTCGTCGCGGAAGTAGCGGATGGTGGTCAGCACCGGGTTGGGCGCGGTCTGGCCGAGGCCGCAGAGCGCGCCGTCCTTGATGCCGCGGCAGAGCTCCTCGAGGAGCTCCACGTCGCCCTCGCGCCCTTTGCCCTCGGTGATGCGGGTAAGGATCTCGTGGAGGCGGCGGGTGCCGATGCGGCAGTGGACGCACTTGCCGCAGCTCTCGCGGGCGGTGAAGTCGAGGAAGAACTTCGCCATGTTCACCATGCACGTCGTCTCGTCCATCACCACCATGCCGCCGGAGCCCATGATCGCGCCGGTCGCGCCGAGCTCGCGGTAGTCGATGCGGGTGTCGAGGAGCGACTCGGGGATGCAGCCGCCGGAAGGTCCGCCCATCTGCACCGCCTTGAAGCGCTTGCCGTCGCGGATGCCGCCGCCGATGCCGAAGATGACCTCCCTGAGCGTAAGCCCCATCGGAATCTCGACGAGGCCGCCGCGGCGGATTTTGCCGGTCAATGCGAAGACCTTGGTGCCCTTGGAGTTCTCGGTGCCCATGGCGGCGAACTTCGCGCCGCCGTTCAGGATGATCCAGGCGACGTTGGCGAAGGTCTCGACGTTGTTGATGTTCGAGGGCTTGTTCAGGTAGCCCTTCTCCGCCGGGAACGGCGGCTTGAGGCGCGGCATGCCGCGGCTGCCCTCGAGCGACTCGATGAGCGCGGTCTCCTCGCCGCAGACGAACGCGCCCGCGCCGGCCTTGATGCGGATGTCGCAGGCGAAGCCGGAGCCGAGCACGCTCTGGCCGAGGATGCCCGCCTTCCTCGCGTCGGCGAGCGCCTTCTCGAGCCGGACGATCGCGAGCGGGTACTCGGCGCGCACGTAGACGAACGCCTCCCTCGCGCCGATCGCGTACGCCGCGATCAGCATGCCTTCGATAAGCGAGTGCGGGTCGGACTCGATCACCGCGCGGTCCATGAACGCGCCGGGGTCGCCCTCGTCGGCGTTGCAGATGAGGTACTTCTCGTCGCCCTTCGCGTTGCGCGCGGCGTTCCACTTGAACCAGGTCGGGAAGCCCGCGCCGCCGCGGCCGGCGAGGCCGGACACCTTGATCTCCTCGATCACCGCCTCGGGCGTCATCCCCAGCACCTTCTCGAGCGCCTTGTAGCCGTCCGCCGCGCGGTAGGCGTCGAGCGACTCGGGGTCGATCACGCCGCAGTGGCGGAGCGCGATGCGCGTCTGGCGGGAGAGGAACTCCTCGTCCTCCGCCGAGATCGCGAGCCTCTCCACGCCGGCGAGGTCGCCCGACTCCACCGCCGCGGCAATCGCGGGGGCGTCCTCGGGCGCCACCTTGACGAGGCGGCGCTTCAGCTCGGCGCCCTCGTAGAGGTCAACGATCGGCTCGAGGTAGCACGCTCCCACGCAGCCGGTGATGCCGGGCTTCGCCGCCGCGCGCTCCAGCGCCTCCTTGACGCGCCCCGCGCCCGCGGCGACGCCGCAGCTGCCCATTCCAACCACAATCCTAAGCATCTTCAGGCTCCTTTCCCGTCGTTCGAGTCCCTGATCTCGCGCACGATCCGCTTCGCCTTCTCGGGCGTGAGCGAGCCGTAGGCGACGCCGTTGATCATCATCACCGGCGAAAGCGAGCAGCAGCCGAGGCAGGCGACGAACTCGAGGGTGAAGAGGCCGTCCGCCGAGGTCTCGCCGCCGCCGATGCCCAGCTCCTCCTTCAGCGCGGCGGCGATGCCGTCGGCCGAGTTGACGTGGCACGCCGTGCCCTTGCAGAGGAGGATGAGGTTCTTCCCCGGCTTGGAGAGCCGGAACTGCGAGTAGAACGTCGCCACCCCGGTCACCTTGGCCGGGGAGACGCCCTTCTCCGCCGCGATGCGGTAGATCTCGTCCTTCGGGATGTACCCGTTCTTCGCCTGCACTTCCTGCAGCAGCGACACTATCGATTCGTTTTCGTTCATGTTTTCCTGTCTGCCTTTCAGTCTTCGCGCCACCTGCGGTGGCTCCAGAGATACTGTTCCGGATACTGGCGGATCGCCTCGCCGAGCCGGTCGTTGAAGATCTGCGTCACGCGCCGAACGTCGTCGCCGCGCGAGAACTCGAGCGGCGTGCCGCCGACGAGGCGGTAGCGGTAGGGACCGACGCGCACGAAGGAGCCGATCACCACCGGGCATCCGCTCCTGACCGCGAGCCGCGCCGCCGAGGTGACGGTCATCGCCGGGCGCCCGAGGAACTCCAGCCGCTCGCCCTTCCAGGCGTGCTGGTCCATGAGCACCGTCAGCGCCGCATGCTCCTCCTGCCATTGCCGCAGGACTGCCGGCGTGAAGCCATGGTTCTTGTCCACCAACGTCACCGGGCCGCGGAAGTGGTGCTTCTCTACGAACTTCTGCGCCCAGGCGCTGTTGAACTTGCGCGCAATCGCGATCATCGGGCGCGAGAAGGAGAGGATGTTGGTCGCGGCCTCCCAGACGCCGTGGTGGCCGCTCACGAGCAGGACCGGTTTCTCCGGCGTGTCGAGGAGCATCTTCACCGCCTCCTCGGGGGCGCCGGAGAAGTCGAGGTGCTCGCGCCAGTTCTCGCGCGTCACCACCCGCGGCACGAACAGGGCCTCGGCGATGTGGCCGGCAAAATGGCACCACGCCTTGTGCGCGATTTTCTTCGCCTCGCCACGGCCGGAGGCAATTCCGCATTTCAGCAGGTTTTCGACGGAAATACGGCGGCGGCGCGCAAAGAACGGCCAGGCCGCGGACGCTATGCCACAGCCGATCGAATACGCATGCCGCTGAAGAAATGTCATAGTTGTGTATTATACCATATTCGCCGTCTACTTCGCGGCTTATCGTATTAAACAAGTCAGAATTTTACGCATTGACGTAGACGGCGGCAATTTGGTAAAATGCATGAAAACGAATGAACAAGCCCCCGCAGACTAGGATCTCCCTCATCAACACCATCGCAAACCACCCCGAAAGCGCGCGGTGGACAGAATTCTGCCGTGCCTACGAGCAGCCGATGCGCGCCTATCTCGCCTCGCATTTCCCGACCATCGAGGCCGACGACATCATCCAGGAAACCATGGTGGCGCTTATGAAGGCGCTGCCGAACTACCGCTACGACCCCGACCGCAAGGGACACTTCCGCAACTACCTGATCGGCATCATCCGCCACAAGGCCGTCTCCGAGATCCGCCGCCGCCAAGCCGAGGCCGACTGCATCGACACCTACGCGAATATCCGCGTCGAACATTCAGACGACGACGCCAACGCAGACCTGGATTCACTACGCAAGGAAATCTTCGAGGCGGCCGTTGACCAGCTCATGGCGGACGACCGCATCTCATCGGCCACGCGCGAGATCTTCCGCCACGTCGTGCTGATGCACGAGAAGCCGGCCCAGGTGGCGGCGGAATTCGGGACGACGCGCAACAACGTCGACCAGATCAAGAACCGGCTAATCAACCGGCTCAGCGAGTTGGTTCAGTCGATGAACCGTCCGTTGGCCAGTCCTTAAGCAGCATCCTGGCGCGGTTGTTGCCCTGCATCGCGGCGCGCCGCAGCCACAAAAGCGCCTTGTCGCCGTCGGCCTCCGTGCCGATGCCGCTCATATAGCACTCGCCGACCATCACCTGCGACGGCGAATGGCCCTTCTCCGCCGCTCTGAGCGCCCACGCAAAACCCTCCTCGGGATCCGCCGTAATGCCGAATCCGTTGATGAGGCAGTAGGCGAGGTCGTTCATCGCCGGGATATTGCCCAGCTCCGCCGCGCGCTGATACCAGCGGAAGGCGGAGGGACGGTCCACCACGCAGCCGGTGCCGTGGAAGAGCAGCAGCCCCGTCTTGAACATCGCCGCCGCCTCGCCGCGCTCCGCAAGCTCGCGCATCCGCCGGAAGTAGTCGCCGTCGGGTTCGTCGGGAAGCTGATCCACCGAAGGCGCCGCTGGAGCGCGCGGCGGTGCGGGAGGCTGAGCGGGCGGTGGAGTGACCTGTGGCTGCCACCACCAGGCGAATGCCGCGGCCGCGGCGACCGCGAGCAGCAGGACCGCCAGCGCCCAGCGGGCGCGGTAGCGGTGGCGGATGGCGTTCGCGAACTCACGCGCCGAGCCGTAGCGGTCGTCCGGCTGTTCGCGCGTGGCGCGGCGGATCACGGGCTTGAGGCTGCGCGGCGGCCGGCCGCCGTAGAGCGAGAGCATGATCTTGCCGAGCGAAAAGACGTCGCTCTGAACCGACGCCTCCGCCTTGAGGAGCTGCTCGGGCGCGGCGAAGTCGAGCGTGCCCACGCCGACCGGGCGTCCGTCGATGATCGAGATGCTCCGCCCGTGGCGCACCACCGGGTCGATTACCCCGGCGTCGTGGCGCTTGGCGAGGCCGAGGTCGATCAGCACCGGCTCGCCGCCGTCGCGGATCATGATGTTGCCGGGCTTCAGGTCGCGGTGGATGTAGCCGGCGTCGTGGAGGGCGTGGACCGAGCGCGCGACAGCCACCATGAACGCCGGCACCGCGGCGCGCGGCATCTCCGTCGGCAGCGGATGGAGGTGCTCCATCACGTAGTACGGTGTTCCTTCCCACTCGCCGCCGCCGAGGTACCGCGGCAGCGGACGGAGCGGAAGTCGCCGGAGCATGTCCGCCTCGGACCGGAAGCGCTCGCCGAGCCCGCGACTCGAGTCGGTCAGCAGCTTGAGCGCGCCCTCGCGGCCGTTGCTCACCCCGACCACGCGGTAGACTTCGGCCGAGAGCCCCTTGCCGAGAAACGCCTCGATTCGCCAGTCACCGACCACCGCGCCGCGTTGAAGCCGGCAGTCCGGCGGGTCGTCTGGACGCCGCCGGGAAAGCCAGCCTTCGAGCGTCACGGCGTCAATCAACCTTCACCTCGCCGACGAGGTGCTTGTCCTTCGGCTTGTCGAGGCGGAAGGAGAGCGTCTCCATCTTCTCGTCCTTCGTCCCCCACCCGGTGTAGACGCTCGCCGTCACCGTCGCCGCGCCCACGAGCGCCTGCTGGTGCGAGGCGAAGTAGTTGGCCATCACCTTGTAGACGCCCTTCTCGGAGGTCTTGCGGAGATACTCCTCGGGGCCGTAGCCGGTCGTCACGTCCTCAGAAACGAACCCGCCGGACGAAGTGCGCCGATGGCCATAGAACGCCTCCTCGCCGCCCGGCTCCAGCACATGGAGGTCGATGTCGGTCTCGTCCACGTCCCAGCTCATCACGATCCTCAGCGCGAGCGGCAGGTCGCGGCGGTAGGCAGCGTCCATCGGCGGCGGCTCGGCCTTGACGTCGTTCGCCGCACACCACGCGATGAGCCCGTTGAGCTCCTCCAGCGCGAGGACGCTCGTCTGGAAGTCGTTGCCGCGGCGGGCCGAGCGGCGCGCCGACGGCTCGAACGCCGCCGAGTGGAGGAGCTTCATCGCCTCGGCGAGCATCGCCGCGTCCTTCTCGGCCTTGCCGCGCTCGGTGAGGACGAGCGCGAGGTCGCGCTTCGACTGCGGTTCCTCGCCGCGCATCGCGAGCACGCGGCGGAAGACGGCAATCGACTCGTCGTAGCACTTTGCCTCGCGGAGCCGCCAGCCCATCGTGCGCAGGAGCGCGACGTCGTTGAGCTTCATCTCGGAGAGGTTGGAGAGGATCCTCACCGCGAGCGCCTTCTCCTTCGCCTTGAAGAACCAGCCCGCGCAGTCGAAGTAGAACGACGGCGCGTTGCCGTGCTCCTCGCGCTGCTTCAGGTACTCGGCATAGCGCGCGTCAGGCGCCGCCGCGCCAATGGCCTTCAGATACGGCGTCTTGGGATCCCACGCGGCGATCTTCACCGAAGCCGCACTGCCGCCTGCTGCCTCTGGCGCAGGCGCCGCCGACTTCGCCATCCCCAAAGCTGACGCGTTGCGCGTCCCCGACATGCGCCGCATTGTCACAGGACTGCTTTTACGACTGACCGACCTCGGCTCGGTCGCCACGGCCGCGGCGGATAGAGCCACCGCGCCGTCTTCCTCGGCCGAGGCCGCGACGCCGTCGAAGACGCCGCTCTTCGGCGTGCGCTTGGGCGGGATGGGATCGTTCCACCACTTGACGCGCTCCTCCCAGTAGTTGAGCAGCCGGCTCAGGTGGTCGCTCTTCGCCTTCGCCGCGGCAATGGGGTCGTCCTCCGCCGCGCGGCGCTTTACCCACTCGTCGTGGAACGACATCGACTTCGGCGGTTCGATCTTGTACCTGAGGTACTGGTCGAGGCGCTCGAGGGCTATAAGCGACGTCACCGGGCTTGCCACGCCGTAGCGGCGGCCGAGCTGGACGAACTCCTCGCGGCGGTTCTCCGCGTCCGCCGCGTGGTCGGCGATGAAGTTGGCCGCCCAGGCGGTAGCCAGAAGGCGCCCTTCCTTCGGCGCGGACTTGAGCGCGGCGACTTCCGCCGCGGAGAGCCTGCGGATCCTCACGCGGCGCGAGGACTCGGCGTCGCAGTCCTTCTCGTCCGTGAACAGGAACACCGGCGAATCGGACTTGATGCGCTCCACTTCCTCGATCGGGACGGTACCGCCGTCGTAGACGAGCATGTCGATCGCGGCAAGGAGGTCCTTGCGGGACTTGAACTCAACCGCCGGCTCGATCACGTTGCGAAAGACGACGAGGGCGAACTCTCCCTCCTCGGGCAGACACTCGAGCAGGTTGCGGTCGGCCTGGAACTTGCCCTGGCGCGACATCGACGCGTCCCAGCAGATCGTGGCGCGGGACGCCTTGCGGAGCCGCTCCGCGCGCGACTCGCCGCCGCCCTGCGCGATCTCGCCGAGGAAGACATCCTCGCCGTCGCGCTCAACTACCGGCGCCTTCGCGTCCGCCGCGGCGACGTCGTTCTCGACTATGTAGTCGATCTGCGCCTTGCGCGGCGCCCCCGGCATCAGCGGGTAGATGCGCGTACGCCAGACGTTGCCCTTGACGTGCTCGACGATGCCGGGGTCGACGCCCTGGCGCTTTTCGTTCTCGAAGGCGATGCGCGCCTCGTCCTTGCCGACGACGACGCCGGGCACCATCGTGCCGTTCACCTCGAGCGCGTAGCCGCAGACGGCCGCGCGTTCCGGAAGCGGCAGCTCGAGCTCGCCCTCGAAGACGCGCTGGTTGGGATTGGTGAAGACGATGCTCGCCGAGACCTTCCTCAAAAGGCCGTTGTCCTCGACGATCTCGCGCGCGCACTCGACCTTGACCTGGTGCTCGCCGGCGCGCTCCAACGCCGGGCGGAACACCGGCGGTGGCAACGGCGGCTCCGGCCGCGGCGGCCGAGGCAGCGACACCGCGTCGGCGGCGACGGCAGCGATTGCCAATGCGGCGAATGCCGCGGCGATTGCTATCTTCTTCATTGTTCTCCTCGTCGGTGTTTTGGCTATTTTGCCTTGAAGATGCCGAACGGGCTTAAGGTCGTGCCTTCCGGGACGTTCGCGTAGACCGGAACCCCGCAGGCGACTGACGCGGACGCGCCGACGGTGACGCCGGGCGCGGTGCAGCTGTTGGTGCCCATGAAAACCGAGTCGCCGATGGTGGTGTGGCCAGAAAGCGAGACGCCCGGGCAGATGTTGGCGAAGTCGCCGACCTTGGAATCATGGCCGACGCCGGCGCGGGCGTTGATGATGACGAACTTGCCGATCTCGGTGCCCACCGAGACCACCGCCTCGACCGCGATGTAGGTCCCGTGGCGGAACTCAGTCGTCGGCGACACCTGCGCGGAGGGGTCAATGAGCGACGGAAAGTCGTGGCCGCGCAGCCGCGCATAGATCGAGCGCCGGACGGCGTTGTCGCCGATGGCAATGAACACCGAGGCGCCGGGGTTGTCCTTCGACGCCTGCTCGACCGTGCCGAGCATAGGGTAGCCCTCGAAATTGCCGCTCGCCTTGGCGGGGTCGTCGTCGGCAAAGCCGATCACCCGCCACAGCGGCTGCTGCGCGGCGCGGTTGATGCGCTCAACGGTCCAGACCGCCTCGCGGCCGAATCCGCCGGCACCGACAATGAAGAGATCACGCATGGTTGTATCCTCCTTTCCGCCACGCTAACGGGCACCGCCGTTGGCCTTGGCGAGTTTCTTTAGCTTTGACGCATGCCGCAGGCGCTCGATAGCGCTCATGCGGTCGACGTAGAGTATTCCGTCAAGATGGTCGATTTCGTGCTGGATGGCGCGGGCGAGATAGCCGCGGGCGGTGATCGTCTGCCCGGCGCCGGTTTCATCCATGTACGTGCAGACTACCTGGTGGGCGCGCACGACCTCGCCGCCGACGCCGGGGAAGCTGAGGCACCCCTCCTTGTCGCAGACCGCGCCGTCGCGCGAGATGATCTCGGGGTTGAACATCTTCAGCGGCATCGCGATCGGGGCGTTGAAGGCGCGGTCCTCCTCCTCGTCGCAGTCCGGGGGAAGGTCGATCACGCACAGCCTTTCCGTCCTGCCGACCTGCTGCGCGGCGAGGCCGACGCCGCCGGCCTTGTGCACCGTCTCGACCATGTCATCGGCAAGCGCGCGCAGTTCGGCGGTGACGACGGAAACCGGCGCGGCCTTTTCGCGCAGCACCTTCTCCCCGTACTTGCAGACCCTGAGCACCATCTCAGCTCCTGCCGGTGCTGCCAAAGCCGCCGGCTCCGCGCGCGGTCGCGTCCACTTCGGCCGTTTCGGAAATCTCCGCCACCGTCACCGGCGCGGCCACCAGCTGGGCGACGCGGTCGCCCTTTTTGACGGCAAACTCGCCATCGCCGAAGTTGGCGAGAATGACGCCGATTTCTCCGCGGTAGCCGGCGTCGACCGTACCGGGCGAGTTGAGCACCGCGACGCCGCTCTTGAGCGCCAGGCCGGAGCGCGAACGCACCTGAAGCTCGTAGCCGTCGGGAATGGCGGCGACGAGCCCGGTGTGGACGAGCGCGCGGCCGCCGGCGGGGATCACGATATCCTCCACCGAGCGGACGTCCATCCCCGCGTCGCCGGGGTGCGCGTAGGACGGCAGCACGGCGTCGGGGTGGATGCGCTTGAAGGAGAGCTTCATCGCGGCTGGCAAATCGCTATTCCTCGGTCTCGGCGCGATCGACCGACGAGCGCTCGCCGGTCACGAAGCCCATGCGCTCGAGGTTCCACTTCTTCCAGGCGTCGGGCACCTGCCTAAGCTGCAGCGAGGCGACCTCGCCGCGGACCTGGGACTTGAGCAGCATCGCCCTCGCCGCGTCGCCGGGGACGCGGTCGACGCAGTAGACCACGATGCCGCGGCTGGGGGAGGTCGGCGTGAACTCGGAAAGCTCGCTCTTCATCGTCTTCATCGCCGCGCGGACAACCGAGAACTGGTCGTCGAACTCGCCCTGGCGGAGGTCGGAAACGGAGAAGGTGATGTTGGTGGTGACCTCCTTGGCGGCGGCGAAGAGCTCGTTGGTTCCCTTCGCAGCCAGCGCCTCAACCGACGCCTTGAACGCCTCGGCACGGGCGTCCTTAAGCGCGCGCGGAGTGATCACGTCCTTCGCCTCTTCGAAAGTCGGCACGTGCGCGGGGCTGACCTCGTCCTTCTCGACCAGCCAGACGGTCCGGTCGGAGGCGATCACGCCATAGCGCAGATCCTCGCTCGACGAGTCGAGCTCGGCCAGGGTCTCGTCGAGGTTCTCGGCGCCTGGAAACACCAGCGAGGTGCGGGTCATGAACCCGTCCACCTGCGGTCCTTCGATGGAGATGAAGCCGGTGGTGTCGACCTTAAGCCCGTCCTCCTTCGCGATCTCGTCGAGACGCGAGGCGCCCTCCTCGGCCTTGGCGCCGTAGGCGCGGGCGTTGAGGTTGGTGCGGAAGAACTCGACCGCGGCGATCTGGCGCAGCTCGCGCTCGATCTGGTCCTTGACCTCCTCGAAGTCCTTAACCCGCTCGACGCCGTTGGTGTCGGTCACGGTGTACTTGTCGGAGGTGACGTCGTAGCGGTCGCGCATCTCGTCCTCGGTCACGGTCATCTTCGCAAGGACATTGGTCGCCGTCGCGTCGTACCTGACCATGCGGAGCTTGAAGCGCTCGGGGAGCGCGATCGAGTTGGTGTTCTCGTCGTACCACTTCCTGAGGCCCTCGTCGTCGAGCTTGACGGCGTCGGCGTCCTTCCGCTCCTGGCGGAAGCTCGCCACCCGGACGGTGTAGGTGTCGGTCATGTCGGCGACGGCCTGGTCGAGCTCCATCGGCGAGCACCACGTCGCCGCGCCGAGCACGGACTGCGCAAGACGCATCAGGGTCATGCGGCGCTTGAGGCTCGCCTCGAACCGCTCTGGGGTGATTGAGTTGTCCGCGAGAAGCGCACTGTAGAGCTGGAAGCTGAACGCGCCGTTCTGCTGGAAGCTCGGGTCGCGGCGGATCATCTCGGAGACCTCGGCGTCGGAGACGGAGATGCCGGCGCGCTCGGCCACCATGAGCGCGGCGTAGTTCTCCCACGCGGTGCGGTTCACCTCGGCCTGGTCGGTCTTCCAGTCGCGGTTGCGGCCAATGCCGCGCACGTCGTCGGCCAGCGCCTCGAAGAGCGCGGGGTCGACCTTCTCGCCGGCGAGGGTGCCGGCTCCGGAGCCGCCGCCGCGGTCGCTCGGGGCGTTCAAGTCGGCGATGAGGAAGTCAAAGGCGAAGAACGCGGAGATCGCCACCGCGAACACGCCCCAGATCCACTTGTTTCTGATCAGTTTGTTGAACTTCTGAATGACCATTTTCTACTCTTCTTCTGATTCGTTGTTGTTGTCGTCGGACTCGTCATCGTCCGCACCTGAAGCATCTTCCTCCGCTGCTTCGCCGGCCGCCTCGGCCGCGCGCTTGGCAAGCTTGTCGCTTTCCTCCTTGGAGACCGCCACGAGCTCGCCTGAATTGATCGCGGCAAGCCCCTCGACATAGGCAAAGTGGTTCTTGAGCGTCCCGTCCGCGGCAAAGACCATCACCGACACGCTCATCTTCTCGCCGATGGCGGGGACGGCGCGGTTGATCTGGATCTTGGTGCCGGGCGAGAGGCGCCATTCGAGCACCGGAGTCTCGGCGACGTGCTGCACCTTGCCGTCCTCGTCGATCTCGGTGCGCATCACGACGCCACGGCTGACGTTGACCACCGTGTCGCCGCGCACGCCGTAGAGGATGGTGGCGAGGTTGTCGTGGCTCGTGCGGATCTTCAGCTCGTGGGTCGGGTTCATCCTCGGGACGAAGAAGTTGCGCCCCTCGACCGCGAAGGTGCCGGTGGCGCAGCGCAACGACGCCTCGTCGCCGTCGCCGGTGGGACTGTAGGCGACGCGGCACTCGCCGGCGAGGTCCTTGAGGGTGAATCCCGGCGCGGCGATGGAAAAGCCGCCGGCAGGCAGGTTGCGCGGCAGAACCGCCTTGACGACGCCGCGCCTGACGACGATGGAGCGCACGTCCTCGCCGAGCAGCTGCGGACGGGTGGCAAACTCGGAGCCGCCCTCGACGCGCAGGTTGCATTCGGTGCCCATGTTGAGCGTCATTCTCGCATCTGCAGCGGTGCGGAACGACGAGCCGAGGGCGTAGCGGATGTTCTCCTCGACCGGCTCCCACGCAGCGGCTCCTGGACGCAGCACCTCGACCGTGCCGACGATCTGGCGGCAAAGCGGCAGGGTGGTGAAGAACCTGACCTTCGGCTTCGTGGGCTCGGCCTCGACTTCGCCTTCTGCGGCGGCGGTCTCGACCGCCTCCTCTTCCTCGTCTGCATACGCGCGGCCAGCCGCCAGTGCCGCCGCGATCGCCAGGAATGTCAGCAGTTTCATACGATCCTTGCTCCAGCGGAGGGTTTGATGAGCGAGCAGGCCGGCTCGTCTCCGAACGTCGCCTTATACTCGCGGGAAATCTGCTCGGCGATGCGGTCGGCCGCCGCCGGGTCGACGAGCAGGCAGCAGCTGCCGCCGAAGCCGCCGCCGGAGAGGCGCGCGCCGTAGACCTCGGGGATCGCCTTGGCGGCGTCCACGATCTTGTCCAGCTCCTCGCAGGAGTTCTCGAACCAGTTGCGGCTCGACTCGTGGGAGTCGTACATCAGCGCGCCGAAGCCCTTGAGGTCGCCCTTCTCGAGCAGCGCCGCGCCCTGGAGGACGCGTTCGTCCTCGCCGATCGGGTGGACCGCCCGCTTGGCCGTGGTCTCGCTCAGGCCGCCGCGGTAGAGCACCCACTCGGCCATGGTGACGTCGCGGAGGTGCGTGACCGGCTTCCGGAGGACGCCCGCGAAGTACTTCGCCGCGTCCTCGCAGGCCTGGCGGCGCGAAGCATATGCGCCGTCGACGAGCGCGTGCTTGGCGTTGGACTTCACCATCATGAACGCGACCGACGGGCCCATCGAGACGGACTCGAAGGTGTTGAAGCGGAAGTCGCTCTTGACGAGCGCCCCCTCCTCGCCGTACATCGAGGACGCCTGGTCGAGGAGCCCGCACGGGCAGCCGGCGAAGGTGTGCTCCGCCTTCTGGCCGATCTTGGCGAGCTCGGTCTTGTCGAACGAGGTGCCGTAGAGCTTCTGCAGCGCGAGCGCCGTCGCCATCTCCAGCGCGGCGGACGAGCTCAGGCCGGCGCCGAGCGGGATGTTGCCGCCGAACACCGCCTTGAAGCCCTTGCCGGCCTTGGCGGGGTCGCCGCCCATCAGCCAGTTGAAGGTGCCGAGCGGGTAGTTCGCCCAGGTCGCGCCAGACTCGACCTTCTTCACCGCGCCAAGCGTGGTCTCGTAGGTCTCGCCCATGTCGAGGGCGACGAGCGTCACCTTGTCGTCGGCAGCCGCCGAGGCCGCGAAGAACGTCCCCTTGTCGATCGCCGCGGAGAAGACGTAGCCCTCGTTGTAGTCGGTGTGGTTGCCGAGCACCTCGATGCGCCCCGGCGCGTACGACACCACCTCGGGCTTGCCGCCGAACTTCGCCGCGAACTCGGCGACCACCTTGTCGTAGACTTCCTGGTTAAGCATTGCCGCTCCTTATTTGGCTTCTTTAGTTCAATCAGCCCTCTTGGCAGGGATGGAAAGGACGAGCGCGTAGACGAGCACGTAGGCCAAGAGCGCGATCGACAGCCAATAGCTGTTGAGAATGCCGACCTTGTCCGCCAGGAAGCCCTGGACGGGGATGAGGATGCCGCCGAACACCATCGCCATGAAGATGCCCGAGCCCATCGGCACGTACTTGCCCAGGCCCTCGGCCGCCATGTTGAAGATGCCGCCCCACATCACCGAGGTGCAGAGGCCGACGGCCACCATGAACGCCATCGAGAGCGGGAAGCTGTAGCCGAAGAGCGTGACCATCTTCACCGGCGAGAACATCGCCGCCAGGAGCAGCGCGATGCCCAGCGTGGCGAGGAACGAGACCTGCACGCGCGAGGACACCTTGCCGCCCACCACGCCGCCGAGCAGACGCCCGCACATCATCAGGAACCAGTACGCGCCGCAGACGACGCCGGCGACGGCCCCGCCCACGTAGCCCGGGCCCTTCGAGACGATCTCGCCCGCCGCGTCCTTGACGCAGTCGGTCATGTAGAGGAACGCCATCGACGGCACGCCCACCTCGATCACGATGTAGAAGAAGATCGCGATCGCGCCAAAGGTGAAGTGGCGGAACTTGAGGGTCTCGACGATGTCGCCGACGATGGACGAGCCGCCCGAAAGCCTGAGCGCCTTCTCCTCGGCCGTCTCCATGTGCGGCTCGGGGATCTTCGAAAGCGCGACGATCACGAACGCCACCGCAAAGATGCCCATCGCGATCATCAGCGCCGGGGCGGCCTTGATGAACGACGTGTCCTTGGTGATCTCGCCGATCAGCCAGCCGAGGACGGCCGGGGAGAGCGTCGCGCCCACCGAGTTGAGCGAGCAGCCGAACTGGACGAGCTGGTTGCCCTTGTTGCCGCCGCCGCCGAGGGTGTTCAGCATCGGGTTGACGACGAGGTTGAGCATGCACATCGAAAAGCCCGCGATGAACGCGCCGAGCACGTACACGGCAAAGGAGCTGACATAGCCTGAGACGAGCTGCACGCCGACGCCGATGAAGCCGACCGCGACCGCCGCGAGGGCCGTGAACTTGTAGCCCTTGCGCTTCAGGATGAGTCCGCCCGGGATGCCCATGAAGAGGTAGGCGATGAAGTTCGCCGCGTTCCCGAGCTGCGAGAGCGCGTTCGAGGCGTTGAACTGGTTCTTCGCGATTACGCCCATCGGGCTTGCGAAGTTGGTCACGAACGCGATCATGAAGAAGAGCGCGAACATAGTGGCGATGGCGAACACGTTGCCGCCCTGCTTTTCCTGCGTACTCATGCTGTTTTACTCCTTGTCTTTTTGGACTTATTGGTTTATTTTTGAAGTATACCCTTTTTTCGCTCGCAAGTCAATTGCGGACATGCCCCCGGAGGGTCGGCGCGGAAGGCCGTCAGAAGCGCGTTGGTCTGCTCGATGAGGTCGGAAATGACCGGTTTTCCCGAAACCGCAAGGCGCAAAATGGCCGCCTCGAACTGGGAATAGACGAGTTCGGTGGCGTGGTTGGCGTCGAGCGCGGCCGAGTATTCGCCGCGGTGGCGGGCCTCCACGACCATCGAGTGGACGATCCGCTTGAGCCCCAGGGTGTGCCGGAGGATGTTGTCCACAGGGAGCTTTCCCTTGCGCCGGAAGGAGCAGAGGTGGTCGACGATGACGCAGAGGAACTCCCGGTTGTCGAAGAGGAGCGCGAAGACGGCGGTGCACATCTCCCGCAGCTTGGCGTCGGCGGTCCGGCCGGAGCGGGAGAGCGCCTTGTACTTCTCGTCGACTGCGTCGGTGACCTCGAAGATCGCCTGGTTGAAGATCGCGCGCTTGTCCTTGAAGTAGGTGTAGACGAGCGTCCGGGAGAGCCCGCACGCCTTGGCAATCATGCCGAAGTTGACGTCCTCGTACCCGAACTTGGCGAAGAGCCCGATGCTCGTCGCGCAAATCTCGCGCCTGCGTTCGCGGTGGTCGACTGCCCTGGACATCTCTCTTTACCCCCTTGCCTCGGCCTCGCTCAGGTGACTTCGGTTCCGGCGCCCGCAGGAGAGGACGGCGAAAGCGCCCCGCCGCCCTTCCCGGGCTCGCCCGCGAAGAGGATCATCCCCTCCGAGACCCCGACCGACATCTTCCGCGGCGCCAGGTTGGCGACGAAGACTACTTCCCTTCCGACCAGCTTCTCCGGCTCCGGATAGGCCGCGCGGATCCCCGAGAAGATCGTGCGCTTTCCGAGCGCGCCCGCGTCGAGGACGAACTTGAGGAGCTTCGAGCTCTTGGGCACCGTCTCGCAGCTCTCCACCACGCCGACGCGCAGGTCGAGCTTCTCGAAGTCGGGAAACGCGACTTCCGCCTTGAGCGGCGAAACAGCCGTTCCCAGTTCCCCATTCCCCGTTCCCCGTTCCCCCTTGTTCTTGCTCGCGCGCGACTCGTGCGCGACTTCGCCCGAATCCGCCGGCTTCACCGTCGCCGCGGCGACCATCGCCTCAACCTGCTTGGAGTCGATGCGCGAGGCGAGGTATTCGTACTCTCCGAGCGCAATCCCCTCGACCGCCGCGTCGCGCGAGTCCCACGTCCACTCCGACTCGCCGAAGAGCTTCATCGCCTTGTCGGCGTAGACGGGCAGGATCGGCTTCAGGTAAATGGCGAGGATGCGGAAGGCGTTGAGCGCGGCAGTGAGGATGACACGCGTCGCCTCGGCGTCGGTCTTCACCGTCTTCCACGGCTCCTTGCGGTCGAAATACTCGTTCGCCGCGTCCGCGAGGCGGCAGATCTCCACCACCGCCTGGTTGAACCTGCGGTCCTCGTAGTGGCGGGCGACTGCCTCGCCGCCGTCGCGGAGCTGCTTCAGGAGAGCGAGCTCCTCGTCGTGGCCGGCAAGCGTCGCGAGCGTCCCGCCGAGCTTCTTCTGCAGCATCTGCGCCGAGCGCGAGGCGATGTTGGTGATCTTGCCGACGAGGTCGGAGTTAACGCGCTGGACGAAGTCGGCGAGGTTGAGATCCATGTCGTCCGTCGTCGGACCCAGCTTCGCCGCGTAGTAGTACCTGAGCGCCTCCGGCGGCAGGTGGTCGAGATAGGTGCGCGCGTTCACGAACGTGCCCTTCGACTTCGACATCTTCTCGCCGTTGACGGTGAGGAAGCCGTGGACGAAGATCTTGTCCGGCTGCTCGAACCCGGCGACGTGCAGCATCCCCGGCCAGAAGAGGCAGTGGAAGCGGATGATGTCCTTGCCGATGAAGTGGTAGCGCTCCACCTTCGGATCCTGCCACCAGTCCTCGAACTTCTGGCCGTTACGCCCGCACCAGTTCTTGAGCGAAGCGAGATAGCCGATCGGCGCATCTACCCAGACGTAGAAGAACTTGCCCTTGTGCCCGGGAATCTCGAATCCGAAGTAGGGCGCGTCGCGCGAAATGCACCAGCCGCGCAAAGGCTCCCTAAACCACTCGAGCAGCTTGTTGGAGACGTCGCTCGTGGTGTGCGCGGGGATCCACTTCTCCAGGTATTCGTGCTGGGGCTCGAGCTCGAAGTAGAGGTGCTCGGAGTCCTTCACCACCGGCGTGCCGCCGCAGGTGGTGCACTTGGGCGAGCCAAGTTCCTCGGCCGCGTAGGTGGAGCCGCAGTGGTCGCAGCTGTCGCCGTACTGCCCCTCGGCGCCGCACTTGGGGCAAGTCCCCTTCACGAACCGGTCGGGCAGGAACATCCGGCAATGCTCGCAGTAGAGCTGGGGCGCGGTGCGCCGGGTGATGCCGCCGGACTTCTCCATCGCCGCGAAGAACTGCTCGGAAAACGCCTTGTTCTCGGGGGAATTGGTGGAGTAGTAGTTGTCGAAGGCGACCTGGAAGTCGGTGAAGTCCTTCAGGTGGATCGCGTGCGTGCGCGCGATGAGCTCCTCGGGCGAAATCCCCTCCTTGCGCGCGCGGATCATCACCGGGGTGCCGTGGGTGTCGTCGGCGCAGACGTAGACGCAGTCGTTGCCGCGGAGCTTCTGGAACCGCACCCAGAAGTCGGTCTGCAGATACTCCACGAGGTGCCCGATGTGGATGTCACCGTTCGCATACGGCAATGCGCTAGTGACGACAATCTTCCTTCTTTCCCTGTTCATAGGGTATGTATTATACCATAATCGCCGATGCGCCGCAGATGGCAAGTCGGGCACGGGCGGCTAAAACACCGTCATCGCGAGGGCAATGACGGGCGGCATGGTGACAACGCTCGCAAGCGTCGTGCCGCTCACGAGCGCCGCGGCGGTGTCGACGTCGCGGCGGAAGCGGACGGCGAACATCGACACCATCGCCGCCACCGGCGCCGAGGCGGCAATCGCCACCGCGAGCAGCATTTCGCGCGGGACATGCCCCCTAAGCGGCAGCAGCGCGGCGATTACGAGGAGCGGGAACGCCACCAACCGCGTAAACGCGGCGACATGCACTGCGCCGGACGAAAGCACCTTGCCGATCTTCGCCCCGGCGAGGGAATGCCCGATTACGATCATCGCCAGGGGCGTATTGAGGTCGGCGAGATGGACGAGCGGGCGGGACAGCACCTCAGGCACCTCCGCCGAGAACAGGAACAGCGGCAGCCCCACCGCCACTCCGACCGTCCCGGGGTTGACGAACACCGTCTTGAGATCGCCTTTCCCGCCGCCCATGGTCCAGACGCCCCAGGTCCACATGACGAGGTTGAAAGCCACGATGTATGCCGAGCCGTAGAAGACGCCGTCACCGCCGAGGATCGCCTGCTCGAGCGGGATGCCCATGAAGCCGGCATTGGAGAACACCACCGCCGTCCGCAGGACGCAGCGCGTGTCGTCGGAAGGATGGCGCACCAGAAACCTGCTCGCGAAGATCGCGGCGCACATCGCAAGCATCGCCGCCGCGAACGCGACCGCGAGCCCGCCAGCCATGGACGCATCGAACGGCCGCATGAAGGAGGTGACGATCACGCATGGCGTCACCACCATGACAAGCAGGCCGACGATCCCGCCTATCGCATCCTCCCCGACAAGCCGCGTCCAGCGCGCCACCGCCCCCACGCCCATCAGCGCGAAGAGCACCGCCACCTGGCGAGCGACTGCAGCAAGGTTTTCCATCTTACGGCGATGTTCCCGGCTACCTGTCGTTCAGGGCACGCACCGGATCCTTGAGCGAGGCAATGAGCGCCGGCACGAAGGAGGCGAGGGTGCCAAACACCAGCACGAGCGCAACTACCCAGAAGACGTCCATGGGGACGAGGTGGTGCGGTATCTCCGCCAGCCCGTACACCGAGGCCGGAAAGACTTCGAGCCCCAGGCGCGAGAGCCACTCGACGATGCGCTGGAGATTGGAAAGCACCGCCCACGAGGTGGCGAGGCCGAGCGCAATGCCAAGCGTGCACTGGATGAGACCGTGGACCATGAAGACCGACATGATCTCGCGTTTGCCGAAGCCGATGGCCTTCATGAGCCCGATCGCCGGCGTCTTCTGCACCGTGAGGACGAGGAGCGTGTTCATCACGCAGAAGACGGCGACGAGCGAGATGAGCGAAAGGAGGAGCGCAGTCATGTTCTTCTCCACCGCAAGTGCGTTGAAGATCTCGCGGTCGGCCTCGCGCCAGGTCACCTGGCGGAGCGCGGGGGCGATCTCGGCAATCGCCGCGGAAACCGCGCCGAAGCGCCGCGGGTCGGTGGGGCAGTCGGTCTTGACGTGGATGGCGAAGACGCCGTTCTCGAGCCCCATCAGGTCGCGCACGTTGGGGAGCGACGCAACCACGTAGCCGGAGTCGTACTCGTGCTGCCCGCAGGAGAACACCCCGCCGACCCGCCACTTGACCGGGAGGAATATCTCGTCCTTGTCGATGAGCGTCTTCGGCGAGTAGACCGTCACCTCGTCGCCGACCCACACCCCGAGCGAGCGGGCGGCAGTGGCGCCGATGATGAGCGTATCGCCCTCGAGGTCGAAGGAGCCGGCGCGCGGCTCGCCGACGCGGTAGGCGGAAGCGAAGTCGTCGCCGTCAACGCCGATGATCACCGGCGCGAGCACCCTGCCGCGGCAGGATATGAGGACGCGGGTGTCGATCTCGGGGGTGACGCAGACGACGCCGGGGACGCGGCGGAGGCGAGCGGCGATGGCGTCCTCGCCAACGATCACGTTGCCGCGCGTCGGCAGGAGCGTGACGTGCGGCTTGAAGTCGAGGATCTTCTCCTCCCAGATCTCGCCGAAGCCGGTCATCACGCTGCGCACCACCAGCACCGCGGCGACGCCGAGCATCACCCCGAGCACCGACACGATGGTAATTGCCGAGGCGACCGAGCGCTTCGGCTTGAGGTACTTGAGCGCGAGGAAAAGCGGCAGCCGCATCAGATGTCGACCTCCACGTCCACCGTTTCCTTCTTGGACGGCTTGGCCTTGGCGCCGCCGCCGGCGGCCTGCTTGTCGACCTTCTCGATCTTGGTGGTGGGGAGGTAGCGGTAGTAGACCATCAGCTGGAGCGCGCAGAGGCAGGTGCCCAACATGGGGTTGTTATAGCCGTTCTTCCAGTAGCCCATCTGCTTGGGCTTGCCGTCGACGCCCGGGATGGTCTCGTCGCAGGTGATGAGCGTCGAGCAGTAGAGTTTCTTCATCTCGACGTTCCAGTCCTGCCAGAGCTTGACGTTCTTGGGGTCGGCGTTCTCGCACATGCCGGCCTGGTATTTGCACTGCGCCGCGTAGTAGCAGTAGTACTGCGGGCCGGAGCCGGGGAGCGGACCGCCGGCGACGGCGTTCCCCTTGGCCTCGAACGACGGCAGCCATGCGCGCATGAAGTCGAGCGCGCTCTTCACCTCGGGCTCGTTGCCGTAGCCCAGGAGCTGCATCGCGAGGCAGCCGGTGGCGGTAAGCCCGGTGGGGCCGCCGCCGGCGGTGTAGTTGAAGCCGCCGTTCCGGAAGTTCCTCGTCTTGAGGCAGCGGATCGCCTTCTTGATGCAGTCGTCGAGGCCGTCGGGGTGGAGCCCCGCGAGCTTGCCGGCCTTGAGCGCCTGGAGCGCCCAGCCCTCGAAGGACATGTCGTCGCGGGTGGAGCTCTTGTTGATCTTGTAGTCCCAGCCGCCGGTCTCGGACTGGTTGTTCACGATTCTCGTCAGGGTCTTCATCGCCGCGTCGCGCACCATCGGGTTCTTGGTCATGCCGTACGCCTCGCAGAGCGCGTAGGTGGCGATGAGGGTGGCGTACTCGTTGCCGTCGGTGCCGTAGAAGGTGGCGACTCCGTTCCGGTCGATCTGCCAGTCGACGAGGCGCTGGATGGCGCGGCGAACCGTTTCGCCGAACTCCTTGGAGTTGGACGGCGTCTCGCCGTGGGCGAGGTAGACGAGCACCGCGAGCGCGGTGGTGGGGAGGTTGCCGATGGCGCCGGGGGAGCCGTTGGAGACCGTCTCCGGGGTCTGCTTGTACTTCAGCCAGCGGAGCACCTTGTAGACCGCCGCCTCGGTGGCGGCGTCGCCGTAGCCGGCGCCGCCGCGGGTCATCTTGCCGATCGAGCCTGGCGTGCGCGAACCGGTCATCGACTTCATGGTGACCGGCGACTTGATGATCGCCACCGAGTCCTGCGGGGCGGGCTTCACCGACAGCGGCTCGGTGGTCGGCGGCGCGGGGGACACCATTTCGCTCACCGAGACGGAAGGAGTGTCGACCTGGACTTCGACATACTCGTCCGGCGGTTCCGGCGGCGGCTCTATCTCCGGTTCCGGCTCCGGCTCATCGATCGTCTCCTCCTCCTTCACCTCCGCGATCTCGACCTCGATCGTCTCCTGCGGCTGCGAGGTCACCTTGGTGACCACGATGAGCACGATCACCGCCACCGTCGGCAGGATGATGGCGAGGATCGGGGCCGCGAGTCGGTTGAGCTCGACGCGGGCGAGCTTGTACTCGGCGGAGCTCTTCGGCTTCGACAGGCCCTTGCACATGTCGACGATGCGCCTGAAGAACCCCTTCTCCTCGAAGGCGGCGTTGATCTCCTCCTTGTGGAGCTCGAAGAGCTCCTCCGCGCTAAGGGGGGCCTCCTCGCCTACTTCCTCGTCCTCGTATTCCGCCATAAGGTGTTTTTCTCCCTAAATAGAAGGTCAGAGCGTGAAGATGCTCACGCTGTAGAGCTTGTACTTGTAGCACACGTCCAGGACGTCGATGAGCGCCTTGTGGGGCGAATCCTCGGCGCACTTGATGATGATCGTCGTCTTCGTCGAGGTGCGCGCGATCTCCTTGAGGTTCTTGTCGAGGTCGGGCACCTTCACCTCCCTCGACTGGTAGAGGATGACTCCGTTGGGGGTCCTCCCCTTGCCGACCTCGATGGTGATGCTGGTGTCGTCGGACGCCTGCGACGGGCCGGACGACGGCGCGGGACGGTTGGCGTTCAGCTTGGAGAAGATGTCCTCCTGCTTGATCGTCACCACGAAGAAGATGATGAGCTCGAAGACGACGTCGATCATCGGCGTCATGTCGAGCGCGGGGTTCTCCTGGGGTTTCCGGGCCATGTCAGTTCGCCCTTCCCTTTAGCTTCGAGAGGCGCCTCCTGCCCGGATGCCCGGGCTTGGAGGTCTTGTCCTCCTGCACCGCCATGAACGAAATCTTCCAGATGCCGTTCTCGGTGCAGGCGTTCATCACCTGCGCAACCGCGGCATGCGGCACGGCGTAGTCGGCGCGGATGAGCACCGGGAACTCGCCGTAGCGCTTGTAGCGATCCTTGATGCGCCGGCCGATCTCGGCGGGGGTGATGTCGCGGTCGCCCATCGATATGCGCGGCTTGCCGTTCCTGAGGCCGATGTCGACCTGCATGTGCTGCGGCGGCAGTTCCTCGGGCGTCAGCACCACGCCGTGCCGCCCGTCCTCGAGCTCGATCGTATCGTCCTTCTTCTGCGCCTCGGTAAGGGTGACGACGAAGAAGATGATGAGTTCGAACACGACGTCGATCATCGGCGTCATGTCGAGCGCGGGGTTTTCCTGTGACTTGCGGGCCATGGCTTATGGCAGGTCCTTTACCCCTGGATCTCCTCCGCGCCCTCGGCGCCCGGGTCGACCGAGACGTTCCTGAGTCCGTTGAGGATCTCCATCGTCAGCGCGGTCATCTTGAGGATGAGGCGGTTGGCCTTGTTGCGCAGCGAGTAGAACACGGTGATCGACGGGATCGACACGATAAGGCCGCCGGCGGTCGTCCAGAGCGCCTGGCCAATCGACGAGGCGAGCGCCGAGGCGTCGCCAGCGCCGCCCGAGGCCAGCGCCTGGAAGGTCAGGATCATGCCCTGCACCGTACCGAGCAGGCCGAGCGACGGGCCGAGGTTACCGCACACCGAGATCCAGTTCAGCCGCTGCTGGATCTTCTCCTGCTCGAGGTCGGAGGCCGCAGTCACCGCCTCCTGGATCGCCTCGAAGCCCTCCTCGATGTGCTGGAAGGCGGCCATGACGATCGACGCCATCGCCGACGGGTTCTGCTGGCAGATCTCCATCGCCTTGACGACGTCGCCCTCGGCCATCGCGCCCTGCACGCCGTCCATCAGCCGCTTCGGCATCAGGCGGTCGGGCTTGATCAGCACCGAGGAGTCGATCGAGAAGTAGATGGCGAGCGCGCCGTCGCCGAAGAGCGCGAACCAGAGGATCGTGCCGACGATGCCCGATCCGAAGACGATGTCGAAGAACCCGCCGCCGGACTTCTTCTGGCTCTTGGCGTTCGACTCCACCGCGCCGCCGCCTTCGGTGGCGGTGAGCTCCTGGCCGAGGGACTGGTACGCCGCCATCGGGGCGATGGTGGTTCCGAAGAGAACCGCGAGGGCGAGAACTGACTTCCTGATCTTTGTCTTCATTTGGTTTTTCTTTCTGGGTTTGATTTTAGGTTAAGTGGTTTTGCGGGCTACATCGCCGACATCTTCGCCTCGCGGCGGAACGTCTCGGCGCGCGAGGACTGGTGGAGCTTGTCGAACACGTCAGCGGCCTTGAGGAGCGCCTCGGTGCGCTCGCGGCGGCAGGCCGGGTCGCGGTACATCATGACCACCCTGAGGTAGCCGTCGCGCAGCGCCTGGCGGAGCTTGGCGGGGTCGTCGTTCGCGCCGTTCCGGATGATGTCGCCGCGCATCACCAGCGCCGCGGCGGAGGCGACGCGGTCGTCGGACGCCGCCGCCTTCTTGAGGAGCCCCTCGAGCTGGTCGACCTTGCCGAGCTTCAGCAGCACCTGCCAGTAGGCCGGGGCCACGTCGCCCATGTAGGCGGCCGACTTGTCCTCGGCGATGATCTTCTGGCAGACGTCCATCGCCTTCTGCGCGTTCCCGGCCGCGAGGTGGGCGAGCGCGAGGTAGCGGCCGGCCGGCTTGTCCCACACGAGCATGCGGTATTCGTCGACGATCTTGGTGAGCGCCGCCACCGCCGCCGCGCCGTTGCCGGACTCCACCTGCGAGACCGCGCGGTCGAAGCTCTCCGGCTTGGGGATGTCGAGCGAGACGACGTCGGCGAGCTTGAGCTCCATGTCCACCATCATCGTCCCCTTCTTGATCTTGACGGTGTAAAGCTTGTTGCGGCTCTGCCACTTGATGTCGCCCTTCTTTGTGTCGGTCGCGGTCGATATCGTCCCCGATATCGCCCACGCCTGCACGGCGACGGTCGCCGCCGCCAACGCCAGCAATGCCTTCTTCATCGAGTTTCCTTTCATTGGTTCAGATTCCCTTCCCCGGCTGGTGCCGCGCCCTGCGCCGCGCCGACCGGCAAGTCGGCCTTGGCCTTGTTGATGAGGTTGTCGATCTCGGTGCGCTCGGCACCGTGCGGGAAGAGCTCCACGTACTTCGAGCCAAACTCCATCACGCGGTCGGCGAAGTCAGCCCCCAGCATGGAGAATAGCCTCGCCGCGTTCGCGTAGGCGCGCTCGAGGTTGTCGCGCTCGCCCTTCTCCAGCTCCGAGACCTGTACGCCATCCGCCGGCATATGCGCCTGGATGAAGCTCTGGAAGCCGTTGGCCGCCTTCGCGCGCGTCGTCTCGGCCGCCTCCTTGTCGCCCATTCCCTCCTCGACCTTCGCCTTCTCGACGGTGAGCTCGATCTTGCGCAGGGCAATGGTGTCGAGCTCCCACTTCGGGCGCTCCTGCGCCCTCCAGGCCGTGCGCACCTTGTCGAGCGCGCCGGCGGCGGCGTTGAAGTGCTTGCCGCGCAGGACCGGGTCCTTCTCCGTCCTGCCCTGCTCGCGCGCGACGTCCGCGAGCATGAAGTTCGCGTCTGGCTGCAACGCCGAGCGAGAGAGCTTCGGATCGGCGACGAACGCGTCGAGCGCCTCGCGCGCCTCCACGAGCGAACCCTGCTTCCAGGCGCTCCTGGCGATGCCCATCCGCGCCTTGCCGACAAGCGTGGTCGAGTTGGTCGGGGCGAGCTTGATCGCCTTCTCGTAGGCGCGGTTGGCGAGCGACCAGTCCGCGGCGTCGACGAGCGCGTCGCCGGCCGAGAGGTACTGCCAGGCGGTGTACTTGCCGTCGGTGTCGAGCATCTCGGCGTAGATGTCGGTGCCCTCGCGCTTCATGCCGATCTCGATGAGGCTCTTCGCGAGCCGCGGCTTCGCGTCCTTCGCCTCCTCGGAGTCCGGGAAGCGGCGGTTGAGGCTGTCAAGCGCGCCCTTGGCCTTCGCCATGTCGCCGAGCGCGGTGTAGATCATGCCGAGCTTCACGTAGCCGACCTTCGCGTACTGGCCGTCGGGATACTCCTTCAGGTACTCCTCGTAGGCCTTCGCGGCGTTGGCGCGGAAGCCCGCCACCCGGTCGGCAGGGCGCTTCATGCGGCTCCAGCACTCGCCGATCAGGAAGAGCGCCGCCTCCTTGAGCGCGACGTACTTCTCCTTGTCCTCCTTGGTGGTCGAGGGGTCTTCCATCGCCTCGCCGATCTCCTTGACGAGCGCCGTGAAGTTCTTGATCGCCCGGATGATCTGCGCAGTGCCACGGCGCTCGAGCTCCACGACCTCGGCCTCGTTGGTGACCGCGGCGCAGCCGTCGAGGATCGCGACGCCGTCCTTCTGGTACATCTGGGCGAGCTTCACCTGGGCCTGGAGCTTGCGCAGGCGGATCGTCTCCACCTTCAGGTAGCGCTCGATGTACTCGATCTCCTTCGCCTGGTCGCCCAGCTTGCCGTAGCAGCTGGAGATCTGCGAAAGCGCCGTCGCGTAGTAGGTGGAATTGGGGTAGATGTCCTCGATGATGCGCCAGAACCCGATCGCGGCCGCCCATTCCTCGCGGCGCTGCAGGTCGGTCGCGCAGGCGAGCGCGCGCGACGCCGCCGACGCGTGGTGGACGTAGTTGCTGCAGAACCAGGCGTAGACCAGCTCCGCCTGCGCCTGGTTCTTGAACTCCGCCTCCTTCGCCGCGAGCCGGACGAGCGCGTCGCCGGCCGAAGTCATCAGCAGCCGGTCCTTGGCCTCGCAGAACCGCTCGGAGAGGTACGCCTCCACCGTGTCGCAGTCGAGCCGCGCCGCGGCCTTCTCCTCGTCGGTATCGGCCTCAAGCGAAAGCTCAAGGAGCGCGGACGCCGTGTTCTCGATCGCGACGATCGCCTCCACCGACTCCGGGTAGCCGGCGAGGTAGTCGTCGTAGGCCTTCGCCGCGTCGCGCGGCGTCGCCGAGGAGAATGCCTCGTTCGCCGCGCGGAACTGCGCCTTGCGCACGCGCTCGAGCTGCTCGGCGTTCACGTTCGTCTTCACCTTCGCACCGTACTTCTCCTCGGCGAACGCCTTGATCTCCTGCGCCAAATTGCCGGCCGGCGGCGCCCACGGCGAAGTCTCGTAGTTGAGGAACACGCCCTGCGCCATCGCAAACGCGCCCTTGGCCACCTCGCGCTTGCCGCCCTTCTTCGGGCCGAAGAGGTAGGACTTCACCTTCTCGTCGTCGCGCTTGGACTGGGAGAACTCCTTCTTCGCCGCGTCCCAGAGGATCTTCGCCTGCAGATAGAGGCACTGCGGCAGCGGCGAGAAGCGCACGAAGCCCTGCTTGCCGTCAGGGTCCGCCTCGACGATCTGCTGGTGGAGGTCCTCGAGCTGGGAGCGGTACTCGTCGATCGTCGCGGCCGCCTTGTCGGCGTCGCCGCGCGAGAGCTCGAGGTGCGCGAGCATCGAGATCGCCCGGCCGAAGTAGACGGGCTTGTCGTTCATGTAGAGGAGGCGCTCGACGAGCTTGCGCGCCGACTTGTAGTATTCGTCGCGCTTCTTCTTGTCCTGCGTCTCGTCGACGAGCTTCAGGTAGAGGTCGGCAGTGTCGCAGGCGAGGTCGCACCACTCGTCGTCCTCGAGGCCGGTCAGCAGAGCCTCGTAGCGCTCGGCCGCCTTGTCGTACTTCTGGTCGCCGACGAGCAGGCTGCCGTAGGTGCGGCTCGCGTCGTTGTAGAACGCGCGGATGTCCTTCGGCGGCTTGGGGAACGCCTTGAAGAAGGCGTCGTAGATCTTCATGCACTCCTCGCGCTGGCCGCGGCGGTGGAGGTTGTTGGCGACCTCAAGCCGGGCCGCCCAGTACTTGGTGCCGGTGCGGTCGGGGAGCGCGGCGATCTTCTTCTCCGCCTCGTCGAACTTGCCGAAGGAGATGAGCGCCCTCACGTCGATCGCGAAAAGACGCGCCTCGGCCTCGGGCCAGCGCTTCTTCGCCGCCTCGCTCAGAGGTTCGGCGAAGTCGGGGAAGCCGTTGTTCACCAGCTCCTCGATGTACTTGAGCTCCTCCTCGAGCTCAGGATTTGCCTGTGCCGCGGCGGCCTCCTCCTCCGCGAGCAGGGACGGCACGAGCGCCGCAAACGCGACGGCTATCGACAGCATGACTCTCATATGGTTTGAATTATACTATACTCCGCGTCGAAAAACAAGGGGGTCTATTCTCGGCACGGCGGCGAGGAGACGACGGGTGTAGGGGCTCTTGGGGGCGGCGAACACCTCGGCAGTCTCGCCCGAATCCACGAACCTCCCCCTCTCCATCACCGCCACCCGGTCGCAGACGTTCTTCACCACCGCGAGGTCGTGGGCGATAAGCAGGATGGAAAGGCCCAGGTCGCGCTTGAGGTCGCGCAGCAGGTTCAGGACCCGCGCCTGCACCGAGACGTCGAGCGCCGACACCGGCTCGTCGGCGACGAGCACGTCCGGCTCGCGCGCCAGCGCCCGGGCGACCGACACCCGCTGGCACTGCCCGCCGCTCATTTCCCGCGGATACTGCGAAAGCACCGCCTCGCTGAGTCCGACGAGGTCGACGAGCTCCGCCGCCGTCCGCCGCGAGCCGCCTGTGCGCAGCGCCTCGTCCAGCGTCTGGCGCACGGTCATGCGCGGGTTGAGCGAGCCGACAGCGTCCTGGAAGATCATCTGCATGGAGAGCCGCCTGCCGGGCGCGGGCTCGTTGAGGATTACTTCGCCCGAAGCCGCGCGCTCAAGCCCCATCAGCACCTTGGCGATGGTGGACTTGCCGCTCCCAGACTCGCCGACAATGCCGAAGATCTCGCCCGCGCCGACCGCGAACGATACCCCCTTCACCGCCTCGAACGCGCCGTAGCGGACGTGGAGGTCCCTGACTTCAACGAGGTTCATCCGCCCCCTCCGGGAACAGCCGCGCGAGGATCTGCTCGGCCGGCGTGTACGCCTTCTTGCGGCTGTTGCAGTCCTTGCAGCACGGCACGCAGTTGCCGCGGGTGGACCTGCCGCCGCGCGCGACTGGCACGACGTGGTCGAGGGTGAGGTTCTCCGCCCCGACCTGGCGTCCGCAGTAGTGGCAGACGCCCTTCGCGACCTGGGCGCGCCACCAGTCCGTCTGACGCAGCTCGCGCGCCTTCGCGCGCTCGCGCCTCACGTGCGCGGGATCGGGATTGAGATCGAGCCAGTCGTCCATATCGCGGAAAGTCGCAGCCGAATGGTGGCGAAGGAGGGGTTCGAACCCTCGACCCAAGGCTTATGAGTCCTTTGCTCTACCAACTGAGCTACCTCGCCTTTCGGTTAAGTGGCGCGTAGTATACCAAATGCGCTTCTCGGGTGTCAACCTGCGTCAGGGCTGCGAGGTGATGCCGGCGCCGTAGTCGCCGCCGCCGCCGGAGGTGCTCATCTGGAGGTCCTGGATGTTGACGTTGTCGTTCCAGTACCGCCAGCGCATGCCGACGACCTCGTAGAGCTTGTCGCGGAGCACGATCGAGTTCTTGCACGAGTTGCAGGTGTAGCCGACGATGAGCTTGTGGTCGCGGTCCACGAGCGCCTCCGAGCCGCCGGCGCCGCCGTGGCCGAACACGCGGTCCATGCGCTCCGCCGAGCCCCAGAGTCCGTAGCCCATGCCGAAGAGCATGAACCAGTCGCGCTTCATCGACTTGGCGTTAGGAAGCGGGTCGGACGGGTGGCGGCAGGGCTTGAGCGCCGCGTCGAGCGTCTCCTTCCTGATCAGCGGCTCCTTGCCGTCGAAGCCGCAGAGGCGGTTGTAGAACTTGCAGAGGGCCTGCGCGGAGGAGACGCCCCACGCGCTCGGCAGCAGCGCCTGGCGCGCCCAGTCGTAGTTCATGTTCTCGCAGAAGCCACCGTCGTAGTACTCGGCGACGCGCGGGTATTCGCTGCGCGGAACGACGAAGTAGAACTCCTTCTCGATGCCCGATGGGATGAGCACCTCCTCGGTCAGCACGTCGTTGAGCGGCTTGCCCATCGCCACCTCGAGCGGATGGCCGATCCACCACGCGTAGGCATAGGGGAGGTAGGCCTGCACCGTGCCGGGGACGCCGTTGGGACGGTCCGCCGCGGCGACCTTGCAGACGAAGTCCCAGTCGCAGAGCTCGCGGTCGCTGAGCATGTGGTCGCAGACGGGGTTGCCCTTGCCGCCGGGCGCGCCGCCGGGCATCGAGGTGCGGTAGCCGAGCGTCTCGCGGAGCGTGAGGCGCTCCTTCTTGGTGTCGGAGTCGAGGTCGAAGAGCTTGGCGAAGAACCCGCGCTCGTCAAGCTCCGGCCACCAGGTGCAGAGCGGCTTGTCGTAGTCCATCAGCCCGCGCTCGACGGCGCGGTGGCAGGCGGTGGAGAGGAGCGGCTTCTCGGTGGAGAAGATCGGGAAGAGCGAATCGACCTGAACGGACGGAGAGTCTGGGGCCTTGGTGAGCTTGCCCGCGAACACGTTCACGATGCACTTGCCGTCCTTGTAGGCGCAGAACTGCACGCCGGGCGAGAGCTGGTCGGCCACCGCCGCGTCGACGAGGCGCTGGCACTCGGCCTGCATGTCGAAGTCCCTGACGAGCTTCCAGCCCTCGGGAAGTTTGCTCGAGTCGGTGGCCATGCCCTCGCGGCCGTCGCGCTTCCAGCGGATGTCGAGGACGGCGTCGTCGTCGAAGCCGACGCCGATCTTCGCGCCGCAGAAGGTAAGCCCGTTCCTGACCGTGGGGTCGATGGTGACGACCTTCGCCTCGCGGTCGAGCGACTTGAGCCCCAGCGCCTTGCGGAAGAGCGCGTCAACCCGCGCGCGGTCGTTCATCATCCTGGCGTCGGCGAAATCGGCGTTGATCTTCGCGTCGCTCGTCGCAAGCGAGGAGCATCCGATGTCGAAGTCTATGAGCGTCGTGCAGCCGACGTCGCTGAGCTCGAACTCGCCGGACTCGGCGGTGAAGACGAGCTTGTCGAACACCTGGGGCGCGTTCACGAAGAACGAGCACCCCCCCTCCTTCTTCGCCTCGACCCTGGCCGACTCGCCGGGCTTCCCGCCCCACTTGACGACGAGGACGCCAGGCTGGTTACAGCGAATCGAGGCGGACGGGATGCCGCGCGCGCGAACGCCGGAGACGAAGGTGGCGTCCTTGCCACGAACGACGTGGTAGAGCCAGTGGCGGTCACCCTTGTGCTTGAACGGGAAGAGCGAGGTCTTGGGCGCAAAGCCCTCGGCGAGCCCGGCCACCGTCGCCTCGACCTCAACCGGCGGCACGCCCTTCGACACCATCTTGGACGGGTCGTCCTTCGAGGGGACCTGCTTCGAGAACCACGAGTTCATCGTCAGGCCTCCCTTGGTCTTCGGGTCGCCGGTGAAGACAATCACCTCGCCGTTGGCGCGCCAGACCTCGGCGACAAGCCACTTCGCCTTCGCGTCGCAGACGAGCCGCAGTTCGTGCATGCCCTTGCCGCCGATGATCGGGAAGTCGTGGGCCATGCCGTCGCCGGGGATCCAGCCGACGAGCTTCCACTCGAAGTTGATGCGCACCGGCCGGTCGGACGCGATCCTGAGCGTGGTGTCGGTCTCGTCGAGCCCGATCCACTTGCCGAACGGCACGGTCTGCGCGTCGCCGACTGCCTCCGGCTCGGCGAGCCAGACCGGGCAGGCCTTCTTGAACAGGCCGTCCGCCGCGCCGAGCGAAAGCGCCGCGACCGCGAACATCGCCGCCATTAGAGTATGTTTCATCGTTTTTCCTTTCTGTTGTTGTTTTTGAAATGGTCACCTGGTGAAAGTCGGGAGCGGACGCTTGTCTGGCTCCGGGTTGACGTGCTCCGGGTTCTTGAACCACTCGGGGTGCCGCGCCGCGCCGTCCGGCTCCGGCAGCAGCTTGGGCCGGAACTTGGTCACGTAGAGGCCGCAGTTCTTCAGGTTCACCGGATGGAGGCCGAGCTTCAGCACCGTCGCGCGGCTCCGCACCGTGAAGTCTCCCTTCTCCGGCGCGGAAAAGTTGATGTCGTCGGTGACGATCGAATGGACGTCGTGCCCGTACTTCTGCTGCCAGTCCTTCTTCCAGTCGAGGTGCTGCACGATCGGATACTTGGCGTCGCGCCCGGGGCAGAGCAGGTTGTAGTCGATTACCTGCGATTCGAAGTTCTGCCCGCCGTGGATGATCAGCTGCTGCCGCGGGCAGTCGGGGTAGTACCAGATGTTCCGCTCGAGGTGATTCGACCAGCTGTGGTTGTTGCCGGGCGTCTTGTCCGGACTGCAGGCGAAGAACGGAAGACCTGCGAGGTCGGCGCGTTCGACGCGGAGGCGCTCCCAGTCGCGCACCGTGGACTCGTGCTTCACGTCGTACTTCGCGCCGGTGAACTGGATAGCGTACGACCACGGACCGAGGCCGGGCCGGCCGGTCTTGTAGAAGACGTTGTTGGTGATCGTCATGCAGCGGGTGGAATTGAGCTTGAGCCCCATCCCGCTGATGTGCGCGAAGGCGTTGTCATAGACGTAGGCGCCGCCGGGCCCGCCGGACGGATTCGCGTCGAAGTAGAGCCCGTGGCAGTTCTGGAAGAAAGTAAGCGGGCCCCAGCCGGCGTTCTTGGCGATGCCGACTCCGTGGGAGATCCAGTTGCGGGCGATCACGGTGCAGAGCCCGCCGAAGTAGCTGCAGGTGTACATCGCCGCGCCGTCCTCGGACTCCAGCATGTAGTGGTGGATGCGGTTGTCGGTGAACTCGTGGAGCGCGCCCATGTGGAAGATCGCCCACCCGGGCAGGTCGTGCATCAGGCAGTGCGTCACCTTCACCCCGTAGCCCTCGATGAAGATGACCTGCCCGTTGTGGTCGAGCTTGCCGGTGTGGTGGAAGTGGCAGTTGTCGACCACCGTGCCGTTGAGCTCGCGGAAGCTGCCGCCGGTGATGTGCATCGCGCCGTGGCCGAGGTCGTAGACGTCGGAGTCGACGAGCCGGTGGTTGCCGCCCCACTCGAACTCGACCGCCCGGCCGACGATGTCGTGGATCGAGCAGCCGACGACGGAGATATGGGAACCGCCGTAGGTCTTCACCGCCTTCCGCGCGGCGCAGATCTCGAGGTTCTGGACCTCCACGTTGTGCGCGCCGTTGAACTCGAAGACGCAGTCGATCGTGGGGATCGTCATCAGGCAGCGGTTGGGGTCCTTGCCGACCGGCGGAATGAGGTATATCTTCTCGTTCTTGAGGTCGTGGCACCACTCGCCCGGCACGTCGAGCTCCTCGCGGAAGCCGCTCAGGATGTAGGTGTCGCCGGGACGCGGCACGTCGCAGAGGTTGCCCGCGAACCGGAGGACGTGGTCCTCGCGGTCGAAGTCGGCAATGCGGACGTAGGAGCTGCCGTAGCGCTGGCGCGGGTAGATGACAATCCGCCCTTCCGAAGGCACCGCCCAGTTGTGCCAGTCCTTCTGCCCCACCCTCATGCAGGTGCGGTTGCCGGACGGCTCCCGGTCGGGAAACTGGTACATGCTGATCCAGCGCCCCGGCACGTACGCCCAGCCGCCGGCGTACGGCGCCTTGGGGTCGAAGTTCGGGTAACGCGCCAGCGTCAGCATCTTGCCGTCCATGAACAGCGCGTCGAGCTGGCCGGTGAGCTCAAACGCCGAGACGTCCGCCTCCCAGACGTCGGTGCGGCCGTTCACCCTGTCGCGCGCCTTCTTCCAGCCCCTGACCGGCAGACTGCCCAGGAACCGCGGACGCTTCTTGCCGACGCCGCGGATGGTGAGCTTGCCCGCCCCCCTCGGCTGCATCACGTCGTCGATGAAGATCGAGCGGTTGAGCGCCTTGCCCGAGAGCTCCACGTTGATGACGATCTCCGCCTGCTCGTCTGCCGCGCGCGCCTCCATCGCCTGGTCGAAGGCCTCGGCCACGGACACGCCGTTGGTCATCTGGATCTCGACGACCGCGGCAAGAAGGAGCGCGGCGGCTGTCATCAGACGTTGAGCGCGGTCTTGCTCCAGGGCTCCTTGCCGGCGAGCAGCGAGGGCGTCGTCATCTCCGCCGGCACCGGCAGCCCCAGCATCTGGAGCGCGGTCGGCGCGACAGCCGAGAGCTTCGCGAGCGGCGTCAGGCGCACGCCCGCGGCGTCGTTCGCCACGTAGAAGCAGTCGACGAGGTTGAGCGTGTGCGAGGTCTTGGTGAGGCCGGACTTGTAGTCGACCATCTGCTCGGCGTTGCCGTGGTCGGCGAAGATGAGGACGTGCGCGTCGAGCTCGAGGAGGCGCGGGAGGATCTTCCCGATGCACTCGTCGGTCACCTCTACCGCCTTCGTCGCCGCCTTCTCGTCGCCCGTGTGGCCCACCATGTCGCAGTTCGCGTAGTTGACCACGATGAAGCCGTAGGGGTTCTTCTCCAGGCGCTTCAAGAGCTCGTCGGTGACGTTGTACGCGTCCATCTCCGGATGCGAGGCGAAGGTCGCGGGATCGAAGCGGCTCTTCACCTCCACCTGGTCCTCGCCTTCCGATGGCGTAGTCGACTTGCCGTTGAAGAAGCTCGTCACGTGGCGGAACTTCTGCGTCTCGGCGAGGCGCAGCTGCTTGATGCCGGCCTTCGAGACGACTTCGCCGAGCAGGTTGTCCATGCCGCCGCCCGCGCCCATCGCGCCGAGCAGGTAGTCATCGAACTCGTCCCAATAGCGCGTGAAGCCGAGGAACGTCACCTTCGGGCGTGCGCAGCGCTCGCCGGCGTAGTCGTCGCAGACGAACGCCTGGGTGAGCTGGATCGCGCGGTCCTGGCGGTAGTTGGTGTGCATGACGACGTCGCCGTCTTTCATCCCGGCGTAGCCGCCGATGACGTAGCAGGGGATGTACTCGTCGGTCATCGGAGTGCCGTCCGGCGTGAGCCCCTTCTCGTACTCGGCCTTCACCGCCTCCTCGATCGTCGCGGCCTTTTTGCCCTTGCAGCCGACGATGCAGTCGTACGCCTCGCTGGTGAGCTTCCAGTTCTTCACCCGGTCCATGCCGTAGTAGCGGCCCATCGCGGTGCCGATCACCGCGTTGCCGACGGCGGCGAGCTCGGTCTTGAGGCGCGCGATGTACTCCAGGGTCGAACGCGGCGGCGTGTCGCGTCCGTCGAGGAACGGATGCACCACGATGCGCCCTTCGGGGAACTCCTGGCGCGCCCTGCGCATGAGCTTGAAGAGGTGCTCCTGGTGGGCGTGGACGCCTTCGTCCTGGAGCAACCCGAAGAAATGGAACTGAGAGTTGTTCTTCTTCCAGTTCGCGATCAGGTTCTGCCACTTCGGGCTCTTGAAGAGCTCGCCCGATGAGAGCCCGTCGTCGATGCGCTTCAGCTCCTGGACGACGATCCGTCCCGCGCCCATGTTGAGGTGGCCGACCTCGCTCGAGCCCTGGTAGCCGTCCGGCAGGCCCACCGCCTCGCCGCAGCAGTCGAGCAGGCAGTGCGGGTAGCGCGCCCGTATCTGGTCGATGACCGGCGTCTTGGCGCCATATACAGAATTGCCGTCGGCGCGGGGGTTGACGCCCCAGCCGTCGCGGATGATGAATGCGACAGGTCTCATTTTCCTTCCTCCATTGTGCCTTTGTACACCATCGCCGTCTCCGGGCAGGTGTACGGATTGTCGTGCTTGGTGCAGTTGATGCACCCGGTGTAGAGCTTGTGCATGATCTTGGTCTTGGGGATCTCGACGAACCCCATCGACCCGAAGAATTCCGGCGTAAAGGTAAGCGCCACGATCTCCCCGGGACGAAACGCCGCGATGCGGTCCATCACCGCCTTGACCAGCAAGCGGCCGATGCCCCTGCGCCGAAACAGCGGCTTCACCGCGACGGAGACGATCTCCACCGCGGCGGCCTCGGGGTCGCCGATCTCCGGATGGATCTGGTAGCCGGCGCAGCCGACGGTCTCCCCCTCCGCCTCGGCCACGAACAGCCGGTCGATCGACTCCACGATGTTGCCGAGCGACCTCGGCACGAGCATGTCCGCGTTGCGCCGGACGAGTGCGTAGATCCGCTCGGCGTCCTTAAGCGTCGCCGCCCTGACGGTCGCGCTCACGAAGCGCCTCCGGCGACCTTCTCGACCGCAATGCGCGCCTTATGTCCGTTCAGGTCAGTCGCTTCCGCGCCGGGGACATCCTCAAAGCCCAGCTCGAGCGCCAGGATCTCGCCCTTGACGTAGTTTAGGTGCGCCTCGAGCGCCGACCTGAGCTCCGCGTCGCAGCCGACCTTCACCGCGATGCGCTGCGTGACCTCGAAGTCCGCCTCCTTGCGCATAGACTGGACGTGGCTGACGAACTCGCGCGCCAGGCCCTCGGCCACCAGCTCCGGCGTAAGCGCCGTCTCGAGCGCGACCACCGTCGCGCCCTCAGACGCAACTACCAGGCCCGCCTTCGGCGCGCGGGTGACAAGGACGTCATCGAGGGCAATCTCAACACCCTCGATCACCCGTTCCCCGTTCCCCGTTCCCCATTCCCCATTTCCCATCGCCGCAATCGCCGCGGCGACGGCCTTCATCTTCGGACCGCACTTCTTGCCCAGCGTCTTGAAGTTCGCCTTGTAGCTCACTTCGCAGAGCTCGGTCTCGTCGGCGACGTACTCGACGCGCTTCACGTTGAGCTCGTCCATGATGAGGTCCTCGAGCCCCTTCACGTCCGCGCCGGCGATGCGGATCGCGCTGAGCGGCTGGCGCACCTTGAGGTCGTTGTCCGCCCTGAGGCGGCGGCCCAGCTCGACGACCGTCTGGACGGCGGCCATGCGCTTCTCGAGCGCAAGGTCGCGCGCCGCGGCGTTCGCGGTCGGGAACTCGCAGAGATGCACGCTCTCCGCCGTTCCCCGTTCCTCGTTCCCCATTCCCCCAACCAAGTTGCAGTAGATCTCCTCGGCGATGAACGGCGTGAACGGCGCCGCCACCTTGGCGAGCTGGACGAGCACGTAGCGGAGCGTCCTGTACGCGCAGAGCTTGTCGCCGTCGTTCGTCGACTTCCAGAAGCGGCGGCGCGAACGGCGGATGTACCAGTTGGTGAGGTCCTCGACGAACTTCACGAACGGCCGCACCGAACGCTGCAGGTCGTAGGCGTCCATCGCCGCCGTCACATCGGCGATCAAGGTCTCCATCGAGGAGACGATCCACTTGTCGAGGACGTTCGACGACTCGGGATAGACGACCTCCGCGTCGTTGAATCCGTCCACGTTCGCGTAGGTGACGAAGAAGGAATACGCGTTCCACCACGGGATCAGCAGGTCGCGCATGAGCTGCTTGACGCCGTTCTCGGAGAACTTGAGGTTCTCGGCGCGCACCACCGGCGAATAGATCATGTAGAGCCGGATCGCGTCCGCGCCGTAGGTGTCGAGCATCTTCGCGGGGTCGGGGTAGTTCTTGAGCCGCTTGGACATCTTCTTGCCGTCCTCGGCGAGCACCAGCCCGTTGACGATCACGTTCCGGTACGGCGACTTGTCGAAGAGGCAGGTGCCGAGGACCATGAGCGTATAGAACCATCCGCGCGTCTGGTCCAGTCCCTCGGCGATGAAGTCCGCCGGGAAGAACCTTGAAACGTCACCCTCGCCCATGTAGTGCTGCTGTGCGTAGGGCATCGAGCCGGACT
>JAEIGA010000157.1_pt1 | contig 92384 bp, 123 predicted proteins | sample 9270691 | NCBI WGS metagenome assembly JAEIGA01 (sample SAMN17057246, study PRJNA624740) | gut metagenome | biome: biome; isolation source: fecal sample | host: Bos grunniens | place: China: Xizang | collected 2019 | reverse complement strand
TAGATAATTTATCTGAGAAGGAGAGGGAATATGCTCTCAAAATCTTAGGTGAATTCTCATCAACTGGTAAATCACAAAAACTTGATGATTTAATATTAAGTGATTATGAAGAAATTCCAGTTGATGTTGAAACGTTTTTAAAAGACCCAAAATATTTAGGTAGAGGTCTTATAAACGATGAAGGAAAATTTACAGTTTTCCCATATTGGGTAGACGTATTAAAAGAAATATTTCCTGACCCTCTCAAACCACCTACATACAACACACTAGCTTTATCAGGAGCTATCGGTCTTGGTAAATCTTTTGTAGCTGTATTAAGCGGTTTATATGAGTTATATAGAATGATGTGTTTAAAAGATCCATATTTGCATTATGGTTTACAGCCTATCGATAAGATTACTTTTGCATTTATGAATATTACATTAGACGCTTCAAAGGGTGTAGCTTGGGATAAGTGTCAGCAATTATTACAAAAGTCTCCTTGGTTTATGGAGAAAGGAAAAGTTACAGGTACAACAAATGAGGTGTGGAATCCACCAAAAGGTATTGAACTTATTGCTGGTTCTTTATCAAGACACATTATAGGTCGTGCTGTTTTCTGGGCTTTCTTCGATGAAATTTCGTTCCAACCAAACCAAGATGTAGCTAAACAAAAAGAAAAAGCTAAGACACTTGTAAATACAGCTTCAGCTCGTATGCAATCACGTTTTATGAAGGGTGAAAAGAATCCAACATTATTAGTGCTTGCATCTTCAAAAAGAACTGATAGCTCTTATATGGAAACATTTATAGAGACTAAGAAAAAGCAAGATAGTAAAACTACAAAAGTAGTTGATGAGCCACAATGGGTTATTAGAACAGATAAAGATAGTCCAAATAAATTTAAAGTGGCATTAGGAAACAAGTTCCTTAATTCAGAAGTACTCCCTCTCAATGTGAGTGAAGAAGAATTAAGGTTATATAGAAATAGAGGCTATACAATATTAGAAGTTCCTATGGGTTATTACGATAACTTCTTAGATGATATTGATATAGCACTAACAGATATAGCTGGTATCTCAGTAGCTAATTCAAACAGATACTTTAATGGTCCAAGATTAGCTGCTGTTAAAAAAGAAGGTTTACAAAATCTATTTACTAGAGATGTTATTGAAGTAGGTAATGACCCTAATGATAGCACACAGTATTATGACTTTATAGATTTAGCTAGAGTAGATTCGATTACTAAACAACTCCCACTGTTTGTTCACCTCGATATGTCAGTATCAGGAGACAAAACGGGTATTGGTGGAGTATGGATAGTTGGTAAAAAACCTCCAGTAGAAAATCAACCACCTTCAAAAGAATTGTTATATAGACCAGCATTTAGCGTGTCAGTAAAAGCACCTAAAGGTTATCAAATATCTTTTGAAAAGAATAGACAATTTATTTATTGGTTGAAAGAGCAAGGTTTTAATATTAAAGGTATATCAACAGATACATTCCAAAGTGTTGATACTGGACAAGCTCTTGCTGCTAAAGGTTATAATTACTGCGTAGTGTCTGTAGATAGAGTTGATACAGATAAAATATGTAAACCATATCAATATATGCGTAGTACAATTTACGAAGAAAGAATTGAAATGTACGATGGTAAACTTTTAACTGAGGAGTTTTTAGGTTTGGAGAGGGATAATAACAGCGGTAAAATAGACCACAGTCCTTCAGGAATAAACTCAAAAGACCAAGCCGATGCTATTACAGGAGCCACTTGGAATGCATCACAACATGCAGAAGAATTTAACTTTGAGTATGGTGACTTATTAACTGCAACAGTAGATGTAAGCTCACAGAATAGCGCTGAGTTATCTAAGAAGCAAGTCTCAGTTGATTTTGAAAATGAGTTAAATAAATTATTAGACCCATTTGCAAAACGTAATCAAGATGCCCCAAATAACCCTGTAAACAATAAACCTCAGCAACAACCACCTCAAACAGTTGTGGCTTCACCATTTTTAAACTTTGGAATGGGAGCTGCTCAACCATATAGAGGAAATTTCTTAAAAGATGGAATAATAGTATGGTAAAGGAGAAATAACTAAATGCCATTAGATAATTTAGATAATAGTCAAGCATTTGTTGATAATAGCCAAGCACAAGGTAAAGTTGCAGAACCAGTACCTAAACCAAATAAAGAGATTGGTATAGATACAGAAAATGCATTTTTACAAAATATTGCTCAAGCTGGCATATCTAGTCAAATTGATATTAGTACAATTCAATCATTTACAAGAGTATCACAAAGTAGAAATCAGATATATGATACAATTGACACAATGTGCGAAGATTCACTTATATCTGCGATTCTAGAAACATATGCAGAAGATGCTACTGAGTATAATGACCAAGGTCAAATTGTTTGGGTAGAATCAGAGGATGCGAATATTTTCAAGCATATAAACTATATGTTAGAAACAATGCGTATTGATAAACACATTTATAAGTGGGTACATGCCTTATGTAAATATGGAGATGTCTATTTAAGATTATATAGACAATCTGATTTTAACAAAGACAACGTGTTTGACCAAATAGACGATAATAAAAAGAAATTAGAAGATAAATTAGCAAAATTAAATGAAGCTAAGCTTTCAGGAAATAAAGCACCTCTTAAAGAAGATGTTGTTATTAAAGCATATGCAAGTAATGACCACTATGTTAACTATTTAGAGTTAGTTCCAAACCCAGCAGAGATGTTTGAATTGACCAGATTTGGTAAAACATCTGGTTATATTGAGGCAGAAGTTTCTAACACAAATGTAAAAACTAGTACAACACAGTTTAATACAATATTACATCAATATAAATTTAAAAGAAACGATGTTAAAGTATACAGCGCAACAGAGTTTGTTCATGCTTCATTAGAAGATAGCTCGAACAGAATTCCAGAAGAAGTTAATATCTTTTTAGATGATAAGTCTTATGATGACGACGATGGTGGAATTACATACACAGTTAAAAGAGGTCAATCTCTATTCCAAAATGTTTTTAAGGTTTGGAGAGAGCTATCACTTTTAGAAAACTCAATTCTTTTAAATAGAGTTACAAAATCTGCAATTACTAGACTTATAAATGTAGAAGTTGGTGATATGCCAAAAGAAATGGTTGGACCACACCTTCAAGGTATTAAAGCCCTAATGGAGCAAAAAGCCGCAATTAATGAGGGTAACTCAATAAGTGAATACACAAATCCAGGACCTGCAGAGAATAATATTTATGTGCCTACAAATGGTGGTAAAGGTGTTATAACAGCAACAACTGTAGGTGGAGATGTTAATGTTGGTGATTTAGTAGACCTTGATTACTTTAAAAACAAGTTCTTTGGAGCTATGAGAGTTCCAAAGCAATATTTTGGTGATACAGATGATGGCGCTGGTTTTAATGGAGGCCAATCACTATCAATTATCTCATCAAGATATGCTAAGATGGTTAAGAGAATTCAAAATACTATATTACAAGCTTTAACAGATGCAGTTAATCTGATGTTATTAGATAGAGGTCTAGATAACTATATTGGAAAATTTAATCTACGTATGTTACCTCCAACAACTCAAGAAGAGATTGACAGAAGAGAAAATGTATCTTCAAAGATTGCTTTAACAAGAGATACTATGGATGTTTTAGCTGATGTAGACGATCCTGTAACAAAGTTAAAGATATTAAAATCTCTATTATCTGATGTTATTACTGATGGAGATGTTATATCTACTTTAGAAGAGTTTATCAATAAGTTAGAAGCTGAAATAGAAAACGTTGAAAATATGGACATGACTGATGATGCTGATAACCAAGCTGAAGATGATGGTTCTAATATGCCATTGAATTTAGGTGGTGGTTCTGGAGGCGGTATTGGTGATGCAGAAGAATACATTGGCTCAGAAGAAGAAGTTGACATAGATACAGATGATTCAGCTGGAGAAGAAGATAACGAAGATGATTTACCAACTCCAGAAGAATTAGGAGCAGGAGATTTAAGTGATAATAATAATCCAGATATTTAATCTGGGACACTAAGAGCACAAGATTTGACACTTGATTATATGTATGATAAAATTATTTATTATATAAATTAAGTGTCAAAGATGAGCTTAAATTAACTAAGTTGATTATATCAAATAGGAGAATAATAATGATAAATAAGAATGATTGTTTAATACTTTTAAAAGATCTACAAGAAAATGGAATTGAAACAAATGATTTAGTGAAAGAGCTATATACTACAAATAATATAGCTAAAGTGGTTAAATTCATAAATACTAATAGACAGTTAGATTTGAGCGCTTTTTATGAAAGATTAAGAAAAAACTATAACAATAAGAAATCAAATCTATATATAAATATTGTAAAAAGCGATGAAGATGATTTTAACACAGACAAAGTTCTATCAACACTATCAGCACTACAATTACAGATATTTTTATATAGCCAAAATTTAGATGAAGATTCTAAAGAAATGTTTTTAAGACACAGTAGAGCTGGAGAAATTTGTAAAGTATTAGATAGATATCTGCAGACTTATGATTTACGTAGTCCATTAAGATTACTACAATTGGTAAAGGCTGATTTAAAGGTTTTAGAAAGCTGTTAATAAACAGTTTATCAATTTATTTTTAAAAACGTGTTTAATATATTATATATAATAAATATATTTAAACATGTAAATTTTCTAAAATATAAGAATTTTAGAAAATTTTATATATTTAATTAAATAAATTATTTTAATTATTACAAAAGATTTTTAGAAAACAAATTTCGAAAATATTAAATAAATGCAAAAAAACATAGCTAAATTTTATAAATTGATGCGAAGATAATTATGCGTTAATTTATTTTTAGCTTGATGGGAGAGTTCGATGTCAGAATTAGATATTAAAAAAGAAGATCTTGTTTTAGATGATACTGTCAAAAAGAACTCCAAAGGTGAAGCTATTTTAGGTCAACTATATGGACCCTGCGCTGATTTTCTATTACCTACACGTAATGGAAGAGGTTATAGTGAATCTCTTTGGGAAAAGGTTTTTGATAGTGAAATTGTAAATGAGTATTTTGAAGCAGGTGGAATTCTAGGAGAATTAAACCACCCAGCAGATAGATCAGAGACAGATTTAGAGAAGGTTGCAGTTTGCATGCCTGAAAAACCAAAGAAAGATAAAGATGGCCATTTAGTTGCAAAATTTGATATTCTTGATACACCTAATGGACGTATAGTTTATACATTAGCTAAATATGGTTATAAACTTGGAGTTAGTTCAAGAGGTGATGGTGAAGTTATTTCAGGAATTGATGGAGATATTGTTGATGCAGATTCTTACTCATTAGAAGCTTTTGATATAGTATTACTTCCTGCTGTTAAAGCAGCAAGATTAAAAATGGTTGAGAGTGTTCATAAGTCATTTAGAGAAGCTTTAACAGAGTCATTAAATAAATCTACACCTGAAGAAAGAAGAATTATGGAAGACACGCTCAAGGGTCTTAAAATTGATTATAAGTCTGAAAAGACTGATAATATAGACGTGAATCAGAAAGCTAATACAGCCAATGATGTAGGAGTAGAGGTTATTAAAGATTTACAAGAATCTCTCGCAAGAGAGAAAGAACTTAGATTGGAGATAAAACGATTACAGGAGCAACTATCAGTTTGTGATGCGAAGGAAAGTAAGCTAAAAGAGAAAGTACAAAGGTACGAATCGTCTGTAATAAGTTTAAGTACTAATGCTAAGCAAGTTAAAACTTTAAAAGCTGAGATTGAGAATTTAAAAGAACAGTTAATCGAAAAAGATAATGAGATTGCTGTTAGAGATAAAAGAATCTCAAAATTAGTTGAAAATCGCAAATTAGACAAAACAAGTACACAAAATTTGAATGAATCAATTCAAACAAAAGATACAAGAATTTCTGAACTTTCTAAACAAAATAGAAAATTACAAGAAAGTCTTGATTCTATTAAGAAAGATTCAGAAAGCAAAATGTCCTCATTAACAGAACAGATTGAGGATATGAAGAAAAATTCATACATCAAAAAGAATGAATATGAGTCAAAGATTAAAAAAGCTAATAATTTAGTTGAACAGTATAAAGCAACAGCTAAGAAAGCAGTAGACAAATATATTAGTTTTAGAGCTCAGACATTAGGAGTAAGTTCTAATGAAATAAAAAATAGATTAGGAGAAAATTATTCTTTTAATGATATTGATACTGTATGCGAAAGTTTACAGAATTATCAGATAAATATTAGTAAGCTCCCATTTGATGTAAATAAGGGATCTGTTAGAGTAAAAGTAACAGAATCTAAAAAAGACCCACTTAAGCCAAAAAGTGTGGTTGATGATGAAATAGACGACCAGCTTCTTAGATTAGCTGGATTAGACAATTAAAATTTAAAAGGAGAATATAATTATGGCAAACTTATTAGAACAATATAAATCTAGACTTGCTGTTGCTGAAAAGTATTACGCACAAAATCACGCTGGCGAAAGACTTTCAGAGAGCAAGAAAATTGCTACAGCTAAATGTCTTGATAACGTTTCAAAATTTATTAACGAAGCATTTAATAACTCTGTAGGTACACAAAGAAGCGACCTTGGTATGTTCAAGAAATTCGCTATGAACTTAACAAACGTTGCACTTCCTAACCTTATCGCTCATGACCTTGTAATCGTACACCCAATGAGCTCTATGAGTGGTTACATTAACTACATCCAATACACAACTGGTTCAAACAAAGGCGCTACTGTTCAAGGTGGTGTTATCAATAGCCCATTCGGACTTGGTAATGTAGATCCTAACTACACATCAGCTAGAGTAGTTGAAGCTATTACAGAGGGTATGACAAAAGTTGCTTGGGGTCCAGTTATTGCTAAGTTTACTAAGTTCCTTGATGCTCAAGGTAATGAAGTAGCTGGTGGTGTTATGAATGACGATGGTACTTTCACTGCTCCAGAAGGTGCTGTAAAAGTAGCTTATATTTATGACAACGTAGTTATTCCTCAAAACGATCTTCCAATCGTTAATGCAGAAATGCAAGCTATTCCTCTTATCGCTAAAGCAAGAAGAATTGCAGTTTACTACTCACAAATCGCAGCATTCCAAGCTAAGACTGACTATGGTTTCGACCTTGGTGATCAGCTTGCTGAAAAAGCTGTTGGTGAACTTTCATATGAAATCGATACAGAAATTACACAACTTCTTATCGACAATGCTGATGAGGCTGCAGAGCTTGTTTGGTCTAAGACTCTTCCAGTTGGTGTAAGCAAGACAGAGCACTACGAAGGTTTCACAGAAATTCTTGGTATCGCTACTCAAATCGTATATGACAGAACAAAGAGATTTGCTCCTAACTATATGTTAATTTCTTCTAGCGTACTTCCTGTACTTAGATTTATTAAAGGTTTCTCAGCAGCTCCAACAGGTGCTATTAACGGTCCTTACTTCGCAGGTACATTAGATCACTTCAAAGTATTTGTAACTCCTAACATTGAGCCAGGTAAGTTCGTTATCGGTGTAAATGGTGATGATATGATGTCATCTGCAGCAGTATATGCTCCATATATGGCAATCGTTCCAACTCAGCTTCTTCAATATGCTGATGGTGGTACATCACAAGGTTGGTCAACTCTTTATGACCTTAAGATGCTTAACAAGAATCTTCTTGTTGCAGGTAGAGTAATTGCTTAATCACAGATAATTGATTAATCAATTAGATAAATAATAAAATCGCTTACAGTAGTAGTTTTTATGCTACTAAAGCTGTAAGCGATTTTTAATATAATAAGTATAAGGAGATTATAATGTTTATTTATCAAAATAAAGAAAACAGCATTTGCATAACATTTAAAGATAATAAGCCAGTTGAATTTCCTGAGTATGTAATTGAGTTTAAAGATGGTAAATTAGTCATTAATGGCGACGAAATAACTGGTATAGAAGCTATTAAATTAGAAGAAGACTTAGTTAAAGAAGTTTGCACTGAGATTACCTCAGAAGTGATAATTGATTTAAATGGTTATACAATTAGTAATCCTACTGATAAAGAAGGACTTTGCGTTTATAAGGTTCAAGAAGGTGGTAAATTAGTCATTAATGGTGATGGTATAATTGATGGTACAGCTGATAACGATTATTCAATAGCTTTATGGGCTAGAGGTGGAGATATTGTTATTAATGGCGGTACTATAACTAATGAAGGCATTACTGGAGAAGATGAACACTATGATTTAGTATATGCTTCTAAAGGTGGTATAATTGAAATTAATGGTGGCACTTTTAAAGCAAAAACCCCACAGTGGACATTAAATAATTTAGACAGTGACCCAGGTCAATTCATAGTTAAAGGTGGAAGATTCTATCAATTTGACCCATCTAATACTAAAACTGAGCCAACAGGTGCTAACAACAATTTTGTAGCAGAAGGTTATAAAGTTATTCAAGATGGCGACTGGTATGAGGTTGTAAAAGCATAATATAAGGAGATATAGATAGATGTTTGTATATGAGAAAAATGGTAATATATGTGTAGCATTAGAAGGTAATTTACCTGTTAATACTCCAGCATATGTTATAGATATTGACGAAGAAGCTAAAACTATTTCAATAAATGGTACAGTTATTGCGCCAAATGTTGAGGAAGCAGCTGAGTAGTTGATAATTTTATTCTCTCTATATGGGAGATTTAATTATATGCGTAATAAAGGTTAGAAACCTCCACTAACCTTTATTACTAAAATTTTTTTAAGAGGTGTTGTTAAATGGATGTAGCAGCATATGTTAGCGAAATAAAAACACAGTTAACAGGCGATGTTTTAGATTTAGAGTTGGAAGATAGTACAATTGAAAAGCTAGTAAACTCCGCGTTTAGAGAAATTCAGAGATACATAGATACAACTGTGTTAAAAACTATGCCATATAAATCTTGCATCGATTTAACTGATTTAAAAGTTAGTTCAGTATCTAGAGTATTTAGAGCACAAGGTTATATGGCTACAAGCGGTGAAGATGGCGACCAACCTATAGATCCAATGTATTTAGCTCAATGGCAGATAATGTCAGGTAATGGTCAAATATATAATATGAACGATTGGATTTATAATTATGCATCTTGGAATACTGCTTTACAGATACGTAATACTGTTTCAACTGACTTATTATATAGATTTGAAAAACACACAAATAAGTTATATATAAACGCGTCATTCGATCAACCAGAGATGATAACAATAGAGTATGTTCCTAGATATAATGATGTATCTCAAATTGTTTCAGATTATTGGATTGACATGTTAATAAAATTATCATTAGCATTAGCTAAAGTTACTTTAGGTAGAATTCGTTCTAAATATACTCAAAGCAATGCATTATGGACATTAGATGGCGCAACATTATTAACAGAGGGTACTGCTGAGCTTAATGCAATTAGAGAAAGTTTACAGCGTAATACCCAGTTAGTATACCCAATAGATTAAATATTTATAATATTTTTGTATATTATTTATATAAATACGTATAAAATAAATAAAGGAGATTTGCAATGTCAAAGTATTTAACTGAAGCATTTAAGCAAATGGAAGCATTTGAAGACAGTACATTTAAAGCGACTCCAGATGGCGCTAAAAAGCTTCAACAGTTTCTAGATGGCGATTATGTAGATGGTGTTGAAACAATAATAGATCCAAATGCTGATAATGAAGAAGATTTACAAGATTCATACGTAGGCAAAGTTATATTAAATTGCCCTGTATGCGAAGCTAAAATTTACAAAGACGTAGATGAGGTTATTATTGATGATGAAGCAGATTTAGCTAATGTTGATGATGAGTGCCCATTCTGTCAATCACTTGGCGGTTTTGAGATTATTGGTCAAGTTGAAGAATTTGATGATAATGAGACTGAAGAAGCCGACGAACCTAAATCTGAAGAAGATAGTATTGCTGATGTAGGTGATGATAACCTTGATGAATCATTAAAAGAGGCTGGTCATGGCGTGCACAGCAAGCCCAATATAGGAGCTAAAACAACAAAGAAATTAGCAATTAATGCTGGAAAGAATTTTAGAAAGAATCAACAAGATATAAAAGATAAGATGGCTGCTCGTAGAGCTCAATTTTATGATAATATAGAGTTAGTTGATGACAGCGCTGAAGTAAAGCCAGAAACAGATATTAAAGCTATTCCAGATAAAGAAACTGGCACACTTGCTATAGCAGCTCCAGAAAAACCGAAAGAGTTACCGAGTTCTAAACCAGAAGTAAAACAAATTGAAGCACCTGGTTCTTCTAATACTCCTGCATTACCTACAGGTGGTACAGATACTATTAAAACAGAATCTAAATTAAAAGAAGGCTATGATGACGATTTAGTTGAAGGCGCTTATTACAGAGGCTTTATTATTAGCAAAATGGGTGATAAGTTTATGATTGACGGTTTTGGTGAATCATACAACACATATGAGGATGCTAAAGCTGGTGTAGATAGCTGGATTGAGGATGACGGCATAGATCCAAGAGTTTTAAATGAAGACTTTAAGAAAGTAAACATTGAGACTAATGATTCTATAATGACTATGGATTCAGATGATAACGGTAAAGTAACTGTTACAACTGAACCAAAGCAGAAAACTGAAGGAGAGGTTATATCTCCTTTATCTGATGAGAATAAAGATGCAATTATAAATGCAAACGAAGAACCAGAAGACGAGGTTGATATTGAAGTTGACGAGTTTTCTGAAGATGATTTTGACGAGCTTGGTGAAGGCTATCTTAAGAAGGTTTATGAGAACGTTAATTCATATAGAACTGTTAAAGGTAAAATAGCTGGTAATAAGATGATATTTGAAGGAATTATAACATTTAATTCTGGTAAGAAATCAAAAACAAAGTTTATGTTTGAATCAGCAACAGCTACAAAAACTGGAAAGGTTAAGTTTGTAGGAAACAATCCTCAAATTTCTAAAAATCGTAAGGCATTTACAATTACTGGTAAATTAAAAGGTGGTAAGTTAGTAACTGAATCCTTTACATATAACTATTTAGCTAAAGATGCTAAGACAAATAAATCTAAAAAGTTATATGGTACAATTAATAAGAAATAATTAAGAGGAGGCTACTAATATGAATAAGTTATTTGAAGATAAACGTTCAGAGTTAGTAGTTAAATCTAAACGTGGTCAAAAAGAAAAAGACGGCAAAAATCGTTATGAGAAAAGAGTAAAATCTAGAGTAGCTACTTCAACAAGACAGTATAATAAAATAAATATGAATCAATTATTTAAAGATAATATATTAACTGTTAATATTGAAGTTCAAGGCGAAACTAACGATTACATTGTAAGTATCAGCTTTGGTGGATTTTTAGATAAAATTCAAGAGCAATTAGAGAGAGCTAATAGTGTTTTAGATTTGAGAATAATTATAAGAGCACTAATAGATGCTTTTAATTCTGACAATGTTTATATTCATTGTAGCTGCCCAGATTGGCAATATAGGATGGCTTATTGGGCTACAGTAGATAATATAATTACAGGTCAAAGAGAAACTAGACCTTCAAATATAACCAATCCTAATAATGATTTAGGTCCTGGTTGTAAACACTCTTTGTTAGTATTAGCTAACCATGCTTGGTTAATTAAAGTAGCAAGTGTTATAAATAATTATATTAAATACTTTGAAAAGCACGATAAGAGACGATATGCTGATATAATTTATCCAGCAATTTACGGTAAAGATTATGAGGAACCAGTTCAACTAGATATTATGGATGATGGTTCTGATGAACTTGATACAAGCACAGATACAATTGATACAGCTAATGAGATTGGAGCTAAATCTGGTCAGTTCCAAAAAGGTAATAAACAAGGTGTAAGATTTGCTCCAAAAGCTGATGATACAAACATACCGTTAAATATTGATGATGAGGATGAAGGAAATAACGATGAGTAATGTAATAAATTCAATAAATGAATCTTTTAATAGAAAATTAAAAGAATCTTGTGAGCCTAAGAGAGGTTCACGTACACCAATTAAAGAAGGAGAACAATTAAACGAGATTGCTCCTATTGTTGCTGCAGCAGCTAAAGCAGTTCTCCCAACTTTAATGAGCAGTGCAGCAAGTGCAATTGGCTCTAACATTGGGAACTCCTTAACAAGCGGTGCTAAAAATGAAGCAGTGTCTGAAGATACAAATTCTGTAGATGATAAAGCATCTAATAAATCATTCAGAGGAGTTAAAAAGTTTAAAGCTAATAAACCTCAGAGAAAAGAAATTGGTGAAGCTCTAACAGATCATATTAGTTTTGACTTGAATAGTGATGTTTATAATGCATTAGCAAATATAGCTTTTAAATACAATTTAAAAGGAATTGATATAGAAGAAGACGATTTCGCACGTGCATTCGATCATTTTACCATTAGATTCTTTGACGATGGTGGAAAAGAAGATATGTTTGGGGAATAATTCTTAAACAATTAAGTAATTTTAAGAGGTGTTTAATAATGCAAGATAATAAATATGGCGCGCTATTAACGCCTGATATAAAAATAGCTAGACAGTATTTTAAAGAAATGTGTGCTTTGATAGGTATACATGTTATTTATAGAGCTCCTAGAGAAGATAAGCATTATACAACTTATGCTGAGATAGATAGTAACTATTTTGAACCACTATTAGAAGGTTGTATATTTGAGGAACACCCAGCTCAACAAACATTGAATAAGTTGGGTTGGGTTTCTGAACTACAAACAAATGCTTCAATAATTCATGTAAGGTATGATTTACCTCAGATACAAAAAGGAGCTTTATTTATAGTACCAAGTGGTTTAGATAATGCAAAAGGTAGATTATTTAGAGTGACAAGATTATCTAATATCATGGTTTATCCAGCGTCAATAGCATGTGAAATAGTTCCAGAATATGAGAATACAATGAGTGCTAACGAAACTAAAGAGTTCAAACATAGCAGTATGAACTTATTAGATGAGGAGGAACACCCAGTTTATGATGTTTAAGTTAGTGGAGAATTATATTTTTGAAGCTGATTTAAATGCGGCTCAAACACCAGCTATAGATGATACACAATCAGCTGAGGTTAAGATATTACAAGCTATTGAAAGTGGTTTGCCAATTCTTCCTGAGTATGTTAAAGATTATTTACGAGATAAATTTGGAATTCAAACATCTAAGAAAGATGCGCCATCTATAGGAATTTTATGTAATCACTATGCTAATTTTGGTATAGCATCTGAGATGGATAAGTTGCTAAAATCTTTAAGATTGTTACCAGATGTTAGTGTGTTGTCATATATAGATGGTTTAATCAGTAGTGGAATAAAAGTAACAACAGATTCAAGATTTAGACATGTTTTAAATCAAAATAACTACAGACATTTTAGAAATGGTCAAGAGTTAGTGATGTTATTTCAAAATGCTGATTTATTAAATAATAAAAAGATGTTAAATAAGTTTAATATACCAAAAGAAGCTGTAAGAGAATTTATAGCTGCTGATGGTGAAATTTTAAAAACAGCTGATGAATTTAATGAGTTTATAAATAACAATTCCTTGGAACACTCAGAGACAATTGGCGGGTACTTGTTAAATAATAATATAAATATATCAAACATAGTGTCCTCATTAAAGAAAAGTGATTATTCTAAACTCTTAACAACAAATAGTTTACGTAAATTAAATGTGATTTTATCAGATAAGACTAATTTAATAAGGAAACAAATATTTGATACTAAAATTCCTAAAGATATAGATTTAGAGAGTTTAAGTAAGATTATATTTGATATGATAAAGTGAAGATAGAAATAATAACAAATATAGATAATATCTTGATGCATAAGTTTTTAACTCAAGAGTATTTACCTTATATCAAAAGTTTATTTTTAACTTATGCTAATCCAATGATATTACAAACATTTGATTCAGTTGTAAACGATAAAGAGTTTTTAGAGAAGTCTAGCTATGGCTTACCAGGAAGTGATAAGCAAATAAAACAATTTTTAGCATCAAAACAGCAGGTATCTACATACGACTTATTTGTTGAGTGTGTGAATAATTTTGATTATGTTAATATATCTAATAGATATATAATCCAAATAGATTTCAATAAAAAAAGCTCACAAATTGGTGCTAAATTATTATATATAGCAAAATTGATTGACTATGGTAATCTAGATGTAAGAGGTAGTTATATATTTACAAGAACATTACAAATTGCTAAAAGTAATTATGTAAATATGATAAACGATTTTTTATTGAGAATGAAGCAGCAAGGTTTAATTATATTAGGAGGTAGTGATGTCGGTACGATTTTATGATAAAGCTTTATTAGAAAAAATAAAAGCTTGGTCAAAGAACACAAATTTAACTATAACATCTCCAGATGAGACTACTAGATTATTTGATATAACTGCTGATAAAAATAAAGATTCTATTAAGTTACCACTTATAGCGATAAGAAGAGCTCCAACGGTTGATATATTATCTACTAATAAGAAACCATTATCTTTTGATGCTAAAACTTTAGAAGCTAATATTAAAAAGTCATTACAATTAAATGCTATACCAATAAATATAAATTATCAAATAGACATATATACTAGATTTGCTGAAGAAGCAGATGAGTATGTTAGAAATTTTGTGTTTAATATAATAAATTTTTCTAAATTAATAGTTACACTACCTTATCACGATAAAGATATTAAACATGTTTCTAATATTAGATTACAACCAACAATAAATGACAATTCAGCTATACCAGAGAGACTTGTAGCTGGTCAGTTTACAAGACAAACTTTGGCAATTTATATAGATGACGCTTATTTATTTGATTTAAGATATCGTGATAATATTATTATAGATCCAAATTACTTAGAACTTCCAAATGGTTCTGAGAATGGTGATATAGAAAAATTGAAATAATTTTTAAAGGAGAAAATATAGAATGGCAAGTATAGTAATTCGTGAAGTAGATAACACTTCTGCTGGCATTTCAGCTGCTAACACAGATATCGCTTATGTTCCTGGTTATGCTATAAATGGTCCAGTTAATGTACCTACTTTATGTGAGAGTCTTGAAGATTTCCAAGCAATTTTTGGTTATAAACCATATGCGTTTAAAAATAACCAAGCTTATCCTTCAGAATTCAAATCAAGCACAGGTGTTAATACTGCACCAAAAACTTTAATGTATGAAGCTGGAGATTATGAAAAATCATATATTTATGCAGCTGAGCTTTTAAAGTTAGGTTTACCAGTACTTTTTGAAAGAGTATTACCTGAGCAAACAATTAATGGTGTAACTTACACATCAGAAGATTTGGTAGCTAGAATTTACTTTACAAAAGAATCTCTTATTGTACCTCAAGAAAAAGCATTTGGCACACATGAGGTTGATGGAGAAACTGTTGCAAATGTTTATGAGAACCAAGAAGGCGAATTAGTATATTATAATACAGATACTGATGCTGAAGAAACAATTGTATTAGTAATATCAGCACCATTTCCTGGTTCAATTTATACAAATGTATCTGTAAATTATGATTCAATCAAGTTAGATGATGGTACATCTACATCTATTTATGATCAACTTACAATAGTACCAAGCGCTGAATTAGAAGAAGCAGCTGCTCCAGAGGTTATAAGATTTACAACAGTTGAGGCTGATGTTAATGTTGATATTCCAGAACCTATTGTTTACTATAGAGATATTGAATCTAAGTATGTAAACTTTGAGTGGTTACAGAATGTTGATAATACCTTTGGTTATATTGAACCTATAGATATGAAGGTTGTAGGTAGTTATTGGTGGAATGGTGACCCAGCTCCAGCACTTCCACAATCAGAACCAATATTAGAGAATGCAGATAAATTTATAGATCAGGCCCCAGATTATACTCATCAATATGGCATATGGGCAAGAGATTTCTTATATATTGCAGGTGCTACTCCAGCACAAAGAGGTAACATAAAGATTTCAGCTAAGAAATCATTTGTACACTACGATTCTATGGCAGATAAATATTGCTTCGTGGCAGCTGAGTCTGGTGATTACAGATATCAATCAGGTGGAAGCTCATGGAATCCTCAATACACAACTGTTAAAGGTTATGCTGAAGGTAAAGTGTATGAGGTTACTCCAAACTATCAAACAGACCCAATTGGCAATACTTATATAACAGCATTTATTCCTGTATTTACAGAAGATGGTAGTAATAAAGTTCCTACTGAATATAGTAAATCTGCTGCTCAAGTAGATGCAATGCCATTTGCAACAGTTGGTGCAAATTCTGAGGTTGTTGAAGATATGAACTTTGCTACATATATGGAGCAATTAAATGGTATTAGATTTGATTTTGACGGTGATGTTAAAATTGATTTAATGACTTTATTTGTTACAGGTTGTTGGCCAGTGTTCCAAGGAGCATTTAATGATGGTGCAGCAGCAAAACTTAGAGTTTATTGTAAAAACCCAGAGACAGGTTGGTATGAGCCTGAAGATGATTTAATACTTATCCACGGTAAGAAAACAAATATAACTGAAGATTACTTCAATCAAAAACATGAAGTTAGATTTAATAAAACAAAAATCACATCATCAGTTATTATTACTATGGCAGACGCTTCAGAAATTACAGGTAGATTTGCTTTTGCTATAAATGGTGTTAAATTTGTTTATGCAAATAACACATTTAATAATAACAAAACTCAATATTCTAACTTATATGTATCACCTGTATTTGATAGCAATGATGAGTTTACTGTAGAAGGAATGTATGACACACTAAGTATTGCAACATTCTGGGATTATGCAGACAGATTAACAGCTAAAGGCGAGTATGACTTTAAATACTTAACATCGGGTGCATATCCTGTATTTGAGTATAATGATAATATTATTGCTAATAATATGATTCAATGTGCTAAAGAAAGAGGAGATGCTACAGCTTACATCGATCATACAAATAATAGATTAAGAACATGTATCGCTTCTAAGTCTGAAAGCGCTTATAAGAGTTTCGTAGATTATATGAGAAATCAAGGAAATGATTATAGCGTTTATACAGCAATGTTTACACCTTGGTATAGAAGTACTTGCGGAACTGTAGGTCAAGTTCTTGAGATGCCAGCTTCATTTGCTTACTTATCAGCAATGGCTACAATGATTCAAGATAAGCCTAATTTCTTAGCAGTAGCTGGAGTAGAAAGAGGTTCAATTCCAAACTTTGTAGCTTCAACACAGCTTATTACAAATGCTATGGCTGACAGCTATCAACCTAGAAATGATGTTTCATTTAACGCAATTACAAATATTAAACCTTATGGTTATGTAATTTGGGGAAATAGAACAGGTAAGAATAATGCTGTTAAAGGTAACTTAACTGCTCAATCATTCTTAAATATAAGACAAATGTGCAGTGATATTAAGAAGACTATTTATACAGCCGCAAAAACATTAACATTCGAGCAGAATACCGATATACTTTGGGTAAACTTTAGATCAAAAGTTTCTCCTTTACTTGATAAGATGATTACAGGTAATGGTATTAATGGTTATAAATTTATTAAGAAAGCTACAACAGAGAAAGCTAAGATTGTTGCAGTTGTTAAGATTTTCCCAATTGAGCCAGTTGAAGATTGGGATGTTACAATTGAGCTTAGTGACGCTGGAGTAGTTGTTGAGTAATAGGAGGTTAGTTGATTATGGATGATAAACAAATTGGTAGCTATTATTTAGCAGATAACCCTGATTTATATGAAATTCAAAGAAGTAATAACTTTGAATTTGTGGTTGAAGATTTTGACTCATTGCTTAGAGCTGGTGCTCTAGGCACTGAGGATAAAGATTTTATATTAAATGGTCAAGAAGTTTTAAGATTCTCTATGGTTGATGCATTTACACCAACATTTAAACAGGAGCCAATAACAATTAGAAGAGGAAACTCAATTATGAAGGCAGCTGGTGTACCAACTTTTGAGGCTGGTCAAATTAAAGTTAATGACTTTATTGGCGCTGATACTAAATCAGTATTACTAGCTTGGCAAGCTCTCTCATATAATGTTAGAACTGAAAAAGTTGGTAGAATGAGCCAATATAAGAAAGATTGTACTCTAATGGAGTATACACCAGACTATCAATTAGTTAGATCTTGGAAGCTTAAAGGTTGTTGGGTTAGTGCTATTGATGGTGGTACATTCACAATGGAGAATGGTGATAAGAAAACAATCACAGCTACTATCGAATACGATAAAGCATATATTGATTACGATAGCGTAGACTAATATTTGTATATATTATATAGCTAGAGTCATCACGATTTTAGCTATATAATATTTTTATTTTATGGAGGTAAAATATGGATTACACAATGGCAAGAGAGTTTACATTGCCTAGTAGAGGCGAGATTTACAATAAACCTGTAAATCCTCTAATTAAATTGAGAAGTATGACAGTAATTGAGGAAATGAAAAGACTTGGTTATACTGATACTCCTTACAAGGTTTTATGCGACATAATTGACGACTGTATGATAGAAAAGCCAGGAATATCTTCTTATGATATGTGTTTTGGAGATTACTTATTTTTATTACATAGATTAAGAATGGTTACATATGGATCAGATTATAAGACAGTTTCAGCATGTCCAAAATGTAAGTTAACAAATAAATTTGACCTCAATTTGGAAGATATAGATGTTTTAAGTGATGTTGAAGGTTTTAAAGATTTGTTAGAGATCGATTTACCTGTAACTGGTAAGCATATTAAATTGAAGTATCAAACACCTAGATCAATGGACCAAATTGCTATGAGACAAAAAGAGATTAGTGAGAAGTCTTCTGGTGCTCAAAATAATACAGCAATAGTTTTACAAATTCAAATGGCTATTGACACAATAGACGGTGCTAAAGTCGAGCTTGTCAAATTAGAACAATTTGCTAGAACACTCCCAATGAGAGATGCGAATAAAATTTTAAAGACAATTGAAAGATTAAATGAGAAGGTAGGCTTAAGCTCAATGGTGAGTCATAGATGCAGCCAATGCGGTGCTGATTTCAGTATCTCCTTTCGGTACACATCTGAATTTTTTAGACCCACAGAAGACGCCTGATGGTAAGCCATATGGCCCAATTAGATATAAAGAGATAGTTCAAGAAAGATTTTATATATCTAAAAATTTAAATACATCTTATGCTGATACTGGTAATATAACACCTACAGAAAAAGAGTATTTAATTGATTTTATTATAGATGATATTAAAAGACAAAAAGCTCAAATAGAGGCTTTAAAAAATAGTTAAATTAAATTAAATTAAAGGAGAATTATTATGGCAGGCGAAGCACCACTTTCTTTACCCCCAGCAAACAACAATTCACAACCAAATAATTTTCCAGCACTTCCACCACCTCAACCACCACAGCAGCAAAACAGTAGTGCTAAAGCCACTCAAGATATTAGTAGGCTTGCTGAAAAAGCTGTTAGTGATGAGAAAAAGATGCGTCAAACACAATTAGCTAACGAAGAAAGGGCAGCTAATAAACAACTACAAGCGCAGAAGAAGTTAAATGATGAGGCTAATAAACAATCAACACTTGACGCTAAAAAATTAATAGCAGATTCTAAAAAATCTTCAAACTCTTCTCAAGGCGGATTAAATTCATTGATGGCTCCAATACAAAAAACAGGAGCTATTTTAGGTGAAACTTTAGAGATGGTAATGGACACATTAAGTCCTATTTTAGACACAGCATTTTCAAGTTTAGATACAGTGTTAGCCATTATGGAAGGTATAAATAAGCTTAAAGATCTTCCGGGACAGTTTGCAGCAATGGCATTAGAATTTGGTGAGCAATCTGTAAACGTAGTTGATGATAAAATGACAGTTTTTGGCGATGTTATGACTGACATTGATGCAAGGCTACAGGGTACAGGTAAAAGATTTTATACAATACACGAGTTATTAGATTCTAATTTAATGCTAAATCCATTTGTTAGTTTAGAAGCTACTTATGATAACTTAGCAACATTAGTTAAGCAAGGCGTATCATATAATGTTGAACAAAGATCGTTCTTAATGACTGTGTCAGATAGAATAGCTCAAACATTTGATGTATTTGATTCTAATTTATTAAAACTTATAAGAATTCAACAAGCTGATACAACAGGTGCTAGAATGGCAATGGAGGCGTCATTAACACGCTTCTTCAATATGAAGTTTGATGATTCATCATACCTTAATGAAGATTATGATACAGTATCACAAAACTTATTAGGTGCGATTTCTCAATTAGGAAGAGACGAAGGACTTAAGTTTGAGTATATAGTTCAAAAGTGGTTAGGTTCTTTAAGTTCAGTAGGTTTTGGTTCAGACTCAGTTTCTCAAATCGCTAAGGGAATCAATTCCTTGGTAGTTGGTGATATTGAGGCATTAAGTAGCGACCCTGCACTATATAATTTAATGGTATTATCTGCCAATAGAGCAGGCGTAGATATAGGCTCAGCACTTACAAATGGTATTAACTCTAAAGATGCAAATAAAATATTAGAAGCCGTTGTAGAACAATTGCAAAGCGTTGCTGATTCTGATAATCAAGTAATTAAAGCACAGTATGCTAAATTATTAGGAGTGAGCATATCTGACTTTGCGTCAGTATTAAATCTAACCTCTAGAGATTTAAAGAATATATCAAAAGCAACATATTCATATACTGAAGCTATGGCTGAGTTAAATTATCAACTAACAGTTGGTGTTGCAGCCAGAACTCATATGTCTACAATGTTAGACACATTATATGAAAACGCAATGTTAGGTGTAGCTTCAGATATTTCTTCAAGCCCAGTCCAATATATGACTTGGAAATCATTAAGTTTGATAAAGGATTTAACAGGTGATATTGAGATTCCAATTCCTATCCCATTTGTTGGTGTATATGAGTTAGGTTTAATAAGTACTTTACAGCAAGGTATTATTGGACTTAATTTAATGGGTAATTTACTCGGTGCATTAACTAATTTAGGTTTAGGTGCTATAACGCAAGCTTTTGGTGGAAATGGTTTTAATGCTATGTGGCATGCTTCTGAATATACCAAACGTGGTTCTGGTTTTTCAGGAATTGACGCAGGAGCAGATTCTACAACATCATTTAGTGCAGCAATAGGTAATCAAGATTCATCTAGAATGCAAGAAGACGCAATATCTAGCTCTACTGAATCTACAAAGGAAACTGCTGATGACAATACAGATGAGGATTCTAAAGATTTAAAAGATATCTGGGAATTAACAAATAGTATTATTCACGGTAGTGATATTGCTAGAGTAAGGATAGTTAACGGCTCAGGTAGCTCAACTGTTGATCCGTTGATGTTAATATACGATTTATTGAAAGATTGGGACTATGATGGTCTTGGAGTTAAAGCAATATCCATTACCCCAAATAACATCGGTAGTTCTATAAATGGTGATAGAATAACTGTGTCACCAAATGGTGTTATAACAAAAACATCTGGTAATAGTTTGTTCACAACAAGTGCTGGCGGTTCAGATAGTGCGACAGTTGACAATAATAAAGTTACATATAATGATAAAGATTTAAATGCTGTAGTAGCTATATATGAATTATTAAGTAGCTTAGTAAGCAATGATCGCTTAAAGGTAGCTACAGATATAGGTATCTCAGCATTCACAAGTATGATTCCATAGTAGGAGGTAGTATGTTTCAAAAATTTTATGAAAATACTTTGATGAGTGATTTTATTAAACAACTACTCTCAACAGTTAACATACCAACAATACACACTTGCACACAATTAGACATAAATAAAGGTCTTTTGGTAAGTGGAGTTAAATATATATTTAATAATTCTATTATAGAAGCTAAAGGTCAAAATTCAGATGGTTCATCTGAATTTGACACTTTAGAGCTGTATGAGATAGGTGATAGATTCAATGGTTTAACTACAACATTTGAATCATCGCAAAATTCTTATGATAGTAAGACACACTATTATTTAGGACAATACTTAAGGTTATTAAGGGACACTCTAGGTTTAGATTTAATGCCATTCTATAATTGCTATAGTTCTATATACCTAAAAGACTTGAGATTGAATTTCAATAGCCCTAATAACCCATATAAAATTATAACCAATCCAAACGATTATAATGATGATTATAAGGTAGTAGCTATACCAATTAAGTTTAATAAGACATATACTGTGGCAATTGATGCTCATGAACCATATAGCATTATGCCAATATTTTATGGTAATAAAGGTGTTTTAAAAACACTTAGCACACTAAATAGTGTGCCATATAAAGGTTATAAGTCAATAAGCTATTCACAATTTAATAAACCATATACATATAGATTAGATTTAAGTGGTATTACAACAATTTCTTCTGAAGCGGCACAGCTTCTAGATTATGAGAAGCATTTATATTTATGCATTCAGTTACCTAATACAAATAAGTCTTCAATAGTTGTTCTAGAAGGTGATTATGCATCAACATCTAGTCGTAAAGTTGTGTCTGATGAGGCAATAAATTTATTAACTACAGATGAGTTAAATGCTAAACTTATAACAAGTTTAGATTTATTAAGATATTCTGACGGTAATTCATATGCATTTAGCAATAGATTAGTAGAGTATTTATTATTAAATGTTATAACGCCTTTAGACGATATATCAAATAATATTTATAGAATTCAAAATTATTGTATGACAACAAGTTTGGCAAAAACTAGTGGTATAGGAATATATTTGCCTAAATCATACACCCCAGGAGTCTGGTCAGACGATTTAAGATTATTTTTATATAACTTAGTTGTAAATGGTAAAAAAACAAACTATATTAGAGATGTAAATGGTTTTGTTGATAAAGATACAGAGTGGTTAATAAGTAAAGGAGTAGGCATATGATAGCTAGTGCACTATTGTTAAGAAGTTCTCTTAAAGCTACAAATACTGCGCTTAAATTTGGTTTTCAAACTGGTAAGCAACTGACTGCATTAGCTGCAGCTCCAATAGCGCTTACACTTCAAGCACAGAAGCAAGCAATGGCTTTAGGTTATAGCATAGGAAAAGGAATTACAAGTGCTATAAATAAGAAGTCTAATGAGTTAACATTAGCAAATCTTGAAGCTGTTCAACTATCACTATCCAATAGATCTTTTGCTGGTATAACTAATTATATTTATTTACACCATATAGACAAATTTATATTGTTACCAGTATACCCAGATGATGTTGCCGATACAATGAGCAGCACATTTAAGAGTGAATCGCCGTTAGCTAGATCTGCGCCAATATTTGCATATGAGAGTTCTGGACCAAGAACTGTTAAAATAAATTTAGATTTACATAGAGACTTAATGTATGATACAAATGTAGGTGTGAGTAATATTTCATTAGATATAGGTGATGATTATATAGATACTTTAATTAAACAGATGCAAGCTATGGCACTACCAAAGTATGCGTCAGCTTCTAAATTAGTTAATCCACCTATGGTTTCACTAAGATTGGGTAATGACATCTATATAAAAGGTATTATAAATGGAGCAGTTAGTGTTAACTACAAGCTTCCAATACTTGATAATGACAAATATGCTAGAGTGTCTATCTCATTTGATGTTACAGAGGTGGATCCTTATGATGCGCCAACAGTAGCTGAGAAAGGTAGTTTTAGAGGTTTAGACACAACATTAGATAAAAGATTTTTTACTAATTGAGGTATAATATGAGTGTTTTAATTGACAAATCATATAAATTGTACGACTATATATCTAGATATACTAGTTTTCCAATATATTATAATACTGTAGATAATAAATATATTTATGGCACAACTGCACAGATGTTGGATAATATAGCGTATACTGTACATGTTGTAGATTATAGAGAAACATTAGATTCTATATCACTAAAGTATTACGGTAATCCAACGTTTTTCTGGGTTATTTGTGATTTTAATCACATACAAGATCCATTTACAGAATTAACAGTAGGTCAACGCATTAAGATCCCGTCATTAGGTGATATTAGATTTGATGTTTAAAGGAGGTATAAATGGCTTCAATAAATTTATTATCAACTACAACTAGAGTAGAGGCTCCATTTATACATGTTAAAATAGGTAAATATACTTTTGGTGTGGCAACTAAAAGTTCTGATACAAGTCTTTTAAGTAAAACAATTACATCTAAGTACTATTTTCCAAATTATATGAAATCAATAGAGGTTAAAAAGGTTAACGGTGTAGTTAATACATACACCGTTAACATGATTTATGTCATTAGACCTGGTGACGATCCAAATTTTCTAGAAAAAGTATTTAGCTCAGTATCTGATGATAGAAAGATAAAATTAAGCTATGGTGATTGCAGTTTACCTTCATTTTTTTATAAAGAAGAAGAGGCTATAATTACTGATATTAAGTCAGATATAAATGTGTCTGCATCATCTATAAGTTATACGTTAACTTGTACAGGTACTGGAAGTAATGCTACAGCAGGTACATGGAATTTTAAAGCACGTACTGAGCAACCTAGTGTTGTGATAAAAGAACTTTTATATACAGCAAAATATGGTTTAAAAGATCTATTTTATGGCATGCAAGATAAAGCCCTTGTTATGGCTAAAGGTTTAATAGCATCTGATGACAAGAAGGTTTTAATACGTGCGCAGAACGGAAAAACCGTTTTAGAATATTTGAGCTATTTAGTTAGCTGTATGTCGTCTGTAACAGACGGCCCAGGAATAATAAAGGGTAGTAAATATGTTCTCACATTTAATGATGATATTAAATCAGAATTTGGTGGGCCATATTTCAAGATTAGTAGATTATCTACAATGTTTAGAACTAGTAGTTCTTCTGATATTTATGAAGTTGACGTAAATTTTCCCGGACAGAATAATGTTCTAGGTTTCTCATTAGATGACAATAAAGCATACTCAATACTATACAATTATTCTGGAAAAGTAGATCAACCTGATTACGTGTATAAGATTGATAATAAAGGAGATTTACAACAAATTTATTCACCAATATTGTCTAATTCAACTAGGTATTTAGAGACAACTGAATCTGACAAAACTTGGTGGACACAGGTAACACAATATCCTATTTCAGGTAAACTCACAATAAAGGGCTTATTAAGACCAGCAATTTTGATGACTTATGTGAAAATAAATGTATATTTTTATGGCAGAAAACATTTGTCATCTGGTTATTATATAATTACTAATCAAGTTGATAGTGTTGATGGTAATGGTTATAAGACAACACTAACTGTTACCAGAATAAAAGGTGACGATGAGGTGATTAATGCATGATAACTAAAGCAATTGTTGAAGAAATAAAAGATGATGGTTTTACTATAAAAGTAAGGATACCCTTGATAGATGCTATTGAGGGTGCTAAAAATGCTACAGAAAGCGATTTATTATCTGAAGCTCCTATATGTACAATATCAAATGTTTATAACACTGTAAATAAAGGCGATATAGTTTTCGTAGGATTTGAAGATAACGATATAGGTAAACCAATAGTGTTAGGCTCATTATCATTGAATAAATTAAAATTATCTGATAGCACAAAAGCTGATATAGTTGCTAGAAGTTTACAAGTTATAAACTCAGTAACTTTACCAGAGCATACCACAATTGGAAGAGTTACAGATAAGGAAATAGCTTGTTTAGCTGGTGTGAAATCTGGTATACAATTCCAGTTAGATAGTTTAAAAAAAGAAATAGATATTATAAAATTAAATTCATAATTGATTTAGCACAAATTTTGCAATAAAACTTAAGCTAAATATATTATATAAAATAAAGGAGAGTTAATGATGGTTTCAATAGCTTTTCCAAATATGTTAGGAAATTCAAGCACAAATTTAGTGCGAGATAAAGTTGCAACTTTATCTAATACAAAGCTACTATTGATGTCAGTTAAAACATCACTATTTGGTGATCCAGATTTTGGGACTAATTTGCTTAAACTTATGTTTGAGCAAAATAATGTGGTTTTGAGAGATTTAGTTGTTGATGACATATATACAGCTATTGCGGTTTATATACCGCAGATAGTTGTTAATAGAGATGATATAGTTGTTGTATCAGATGGTACAGATATTTTTGTATCTTTTAAAGGTACAAATCAGTTAGATTTTACAATAGATACATATACTATAAATTTGACTAAAGACGAGGAATAGTGATGAATAATATAGCTAATACTAGTTATACAAATAAAGATTTTAGAACAATATATCCAGAACTTCTCGATTTAGTAAAGAAGTTGAGCAATAAGTGGGACCCAACAATTTCAAACGAGAGTGATCCTGGTGTTCTACTTATAAAATTAAATGCACTTATAGCTGATAAGTGTAACTACAATATAGATAAAAATGTGTTAGAAACCATGCCATTATCTGTAACACAATACGGTAACGCTAGACAGTTGTATGAATCTTTAGGTTATAGCATGAGCTGGTATAGATCAGCTACATTGAATGTTAGTTTAAAGTTTCATGATGAAGATAATACTGGTATAGCGTCATCTATTTCTGATGGTTTGATAGATATACCGCAGTTTACAATGGTTACTGACGCATCAGGTGAGATAATTTACACGCTTGTTTCTAACACAATCGCACCCATGGACATGAAACTAAACACTGATGGTAGTGTATTAGGAGCAGTTGCTATTGAGGGTGTTGTAACTGATTATAGTGTGAATGGCAATAGCGTTATAACACTAGATAATCTTGATTCTAATAATAGAATATACTTTAGTGAATTAAATGTTGCCGAAAATGGTATATTTATTTCAAATGTACTAGATGTTGGTTACAACTACAATGAGTGGTCTATAGTTAATAATTTAGAGTCTACAGCACTTGGTAATAAGGTTTATAAATTTGGTGTATTACCAAATTCAGATACTTGTTATATAGAGTTTCCTCAAGATATTGCAAATTTGATTGATAATGGTTTAGTTATTAAGTATATATTGAGTAATGGTTTAAGCGGTAATATATCGGCTCAAACACTGGAGAGACCTTATACAACAATTTATGCCAACAGTGTAGATAGTGAAGGTAATATATCAGATACTGACGTTTCTGAGTATGTTTATGTTCAAAATAGTGGATCGTCTTTAAATGGTAGAGACCCAGAGACAATTGAGGATGCTTATATAAACTATTTAAGAACAATAGGTGTATTTAATACACTAGTTACGTGTAAAGATTACGAGTCTGCTATAATGAATCTTAAAGAGAATGTTAATACTGCATATGATAATGTTGTTTCAAATTGCATCGTGTCTGATAGAAGTAATGATATTAACTTTGGATTTGATGTACAAACATTATCAGATTTAGGTGAATCTGTTGATAGAGTAGTTACAAGTGAGGACGGCATAAATCCGAGTTTAACAGCGTATGACATTACGTTGTATTTATTAGATCCTATGAGTAACATATATACAGAATCAACATTTAATTATTCATTTAGACCTGATATATCTTTAAGTTCAGAGGTTATAAGCGAGCTAGAAGATTTAAAAACTGTTGAACACGATTACATATACGATTTTGAGTATAAGGCAGATAATTATATATTTGTAAATCAGTTCGATATAGATTGTAGAATATCTACATATAATAAATTAGCCACATCAGAAGCTAAAGAGCTTATTGAAAATGTTAAAACAGCTATATATAAGGCATTTAATGCTAGACAAATGGCTTTTGGTAAAGAAGTAGATTTTGATAAATTATATAACACAATTACTGGTGCTGATATTAGAATAAAAAATATTATATTAGATGAACCAGAGTATACTTTATATAAAGTTGATGCAAATAACAACTACAGAGTTTTAAACAAAGCAGATAAGATAGATATAACAGCTAAATCTATTTTAGCAGGAGCTTCTCAAATATTTAAATTTGATGATAGATTTAATTATGAGTTAAACGATAGAAGCATTGAAATTATTGACAATGTATATAGATTAACTACAGAAGCAAACTGTGCTGTTAATATTTCTAATGATGTTGATAAATTAGCAGAAACTAGAGATTTTTACACACTTAGAACCAATGAGGGAATTCAGCTTATAGCGCCAAACTTAGTTGATGTTGTAGAATATTCTACTGGTATAGATTATACATTTACGAAGTTAGGTAGTAGCGCAAATGGTGGACCAGCCTTTAGAATAAAGAATGATGTACCATATGCTCTTGCAGCAGATGAGACATTAAAGTTGGAATATGTATCAAATGGTTCAAATATAGTTAGAAATTATTCTGCTGGTACAATTGTTTGTTTAACAGGTTTTAGTAAGACCGAGGATGGTTATGTAAATATTGTTAATGGTGAAACAAGTAATATGAGCACATCTAAGACAATAGCCATAAAAGAGGTTAATTCTACTAAAATAGTTGTAGGCAACTCTGTTGATGCTCCAGCTGATTACTTAAGGTATCCAAATTTCTTTGGTTATTGGATAACTAATAAGACATCTTTAAATGCTTCAGGCGTAGTTTGTTATGATTTAGAATTTGAACCTATAAAACCAATTTCAGGAGTGTCTACAGCTGATAGCGTTTATACAAAAGTTTTACAACCTGGTGAGTATTTTATATATACTGATGATTTAAATATGGACAGTGTTATAATACTAGGTTCTGGAACAAAGATTGAATTTAAACCAAAAGCAAATATAATAAATAATGATAAAATAGCGCTTCAAGTTCCAAAAATAGATAGTACAAGTGTATTGAATGATGGTACAACTGCAATCGGTTCTCAAGGCTGGTATAAGTTTAAAGTAAGTGATAGAATTGATATTACTGAGATGCAGATTATAAATTTAGGAATGGGTGCACAATTATGTTTAGTTGAACAAAATACTGAAGGTAAACCAATAGTTAACACAACAATTCAAATTGGTAATGATTGGCAAGCTTTAGATAATATCGCACAAATTGTATATAAATCTACAGCAAGTTCTGAACCAACTGTAGTTATACCTCCATCCCTTGCAAGCTTAGGTATAAATACAAATTATCTAATACACTCAACTCTTAATGTTCATGCTACACCAAATCAACCACAAGTATTGGAAAGCGGCCAAAGAATTTTAGTAAAATATGCTACAGATAGTGGTATTGTTGAAAAAGAAGTAGATGCTGGAAAGTCTATAATGTTTAACCCATCTGCAATTCTTCAAGGTGGTAAAGATCTTGATATGGGGGTAACTTATGAAGATGCTAGAGTGGAGTATGATTCAAGTGCTTACATATTTGAACATGATAATACCGATGTTTCTGATGCTGACAGGCAAGACGGTTTTATAGTAGCAGATGATACGACTGAGTACTATAGCACCACATTGGCTAAGAAGTTTGTTGTAGCAAATATAGTTACTGAGAACGGTATAATAGATGATGATTTTGCTAATTATAATGATAAATATGGTTTTGAAGCATTTAATGATTTAAAACTTACTTATGGTAGCAGTTTAGTGTCAGTTCCCACAAATCCTGTGTTTGATTCTAATGGTGAATTAATTAAAATAACAATAGGTAATAAAGATTATATAACACATTTAGAATCAGAAGATTATAAATATGTTGGACACGGCTCAACATTAAAGGAGATTATAACTCGAAGCTATGTAATATATGATTTAGTTAATGACATCAACGATAAAATATACATCATCGATGGAGATACAGCTATATTGCCAAAAAATTTAGGTTTAACTATAAAGAACAGACAAGGTGACATTGTAGAGGTCATTGATTATAATAATTTTAGCACACCTAATATTAGTAAAGATTTTACAGGTAACTATTATTTAGATTCTTTTAACACGAAGAGAGTTGGACAATTTAAAATTACAGTTGTGCATAGAGATCCATCAGTAGCTGATGATGTTTATATATTATGTACAGATACTGTGTCACTACAATTTGGATTAAATAATAACTCTTTATTTGTAAATGATTTAGATAGTGCAGAGCAATTTGGCTATTATATACCAGTTATTTGTAGCAATGGTTCTGATACAGTTACTATATCATATAGAGATTCTAATGGTGTAGATATAGCTGCTAGTAAACAATTTATTAAACAAGCAGAATCTACAATTTATTATAAAATAGATTTAGACAAATCAGCTAAAACTGGTTTAGAAAATGATAATTTATTTATGATAACTGATAAATTATTTGAGCCTGGCGTATTGAAGTCTAAGGTACTTATAGGTAGTATCACCAAACTAGTTGGTTGGTATTTAGATAATGGTGAAGTTTCTGATTATACTGAGACTTTAGGATATGGTATTACACCTCAAGATATATTGAATAGAGTTAATGCTCTAAATGAAGCGTCTAATAATTTATTTAATTTTACACATAGAGTTGATTCCGATGAAATTATTGATGATCCTACAGCTGCTTCATCTTTCTTTAAACATAACCACATATATAATAGACACACAATAGCTAAATATAATACTAAAAGCTCTATAAAAATGTTAAAATCTAGTCTACAATAAGGAGGTTATATGTCTGATATTTTTAGAACACAAAATAATACGCCTCCTATTTATGTTGAATCGTCAAGAGATTTCCAATTATTTTGTAGATTGTTTGATACAATAGTTAATAGTCTCAGATTTAGGATAAAAACTATCCTAAATCTGACTAATCCTATGAAGCTAAATGATAGAATGCTTAAATTGTATGCTACTAAAGTTGGTTTTATAACAGACAGAGAAATTGATGCAAATGTATTAAGATATATTTTAGCAGCATTCCCGTATATTATTAAAAATAAAGGTACTAAGTTAGGTATAGAACAAGCTGTTTATACTATACTTAAAGCTGAGAATACGGTAGATCCTCCATACGTTGAGGTTATTAATAAATTTTATGAAAATGGAAAATTTGTTCCAAATAAATCATATATTATAAATATATATTTAGCTGCAAGAATATATAATAGAGTGGCTTTGGAAGAAATATTAAAGTATGTTATCCCAGCTGGTTACATATATAATATATTATTATATGATGTTGATTCTAGTAAATTTACACAAATTGACACAGTTGAAGCTGTATTAACTGATAGTATAAATGTTGTAAAAGCTCCAGCAGCATTTTTAGGTGGAATTAGAGCCATTGGCTTATGTGTTGATTATAAAAATGTTAGCACAGATTTCGCAATTGATGATTATAACGATGATTTATACGATCAAACTGTTAATATTGGTGTAAAGCAAAAGATTACACAAGTATTAGAAGTTAAACCAAAAATAAATGTTATTAAGACATCTGCATTTTTAACAAATGGTATAAGAAGCGTTGATGAGGTTACTAGTAAGCTTAGAGTTTTTGATACTATTGGCACAAATGATATTGGTGTTGATAATACTATTAGAGGTGAAGTTAACACTGAATCTATGTTCGCTACAAATGTTGTAAAGACACAGACCGCGATTACAAATGGAATAAGAGGTGTTGATGATACTGTTTCTAAATTAGAAATTAATAGTGACATTATTAATAGTTCAAGTTTAAATGCACTTGAGGCTAAAACAACATTAACTAATGGTATATTAAGCAATAATGAGGAGGAGCAATAATGAGGGTACAATATGGTACATCAAAAATAGCAAATTCATCAGATAATTCATACGGTGTAGTTAGTAATACTGGAAATGAGCTGCTAAACGCATTTGATATGAATTATATTATTTCACCTGATGAGAAGCCTTTTATAAGGTCAATAATAAATGGTAAAGACTGCATTATATTTGATCCAAGCTCACTTTATGCAGTACAATATAGCAACAATAAATCAAAAAGAATAATTGTTAGGATGGAGGATAACTCAAATGCAAGATAAGCAAAAGAAATCTGTGAAGGCAACGAGTGGCTACACAGGAAACGTAACTGTAAAGAAAACTAAGAATGGCAAGGTAAAGGGTACTTATACAAACCACAATGCTGGCACACCTTACTTTTTTGAGCAGTTAAACAAATTATTAGTTGGAATTGATACATCTAATAACATGCCAAAATATATAGATTGTGGTTATGCTACTGATGCAGATTCTGCTAAATTGAGCGACTTTAATTCAGTTTTAATTAGACGTGTACCAATTACATCTAAAACTGTTAGATCATGGATAGATGCAACTGGTGCTACAAGATACACAACTGTTTTAAGTGGCTTAATTACATATTTAGATATAAGTAATCAAAACGGGATTAAAAGAATTGCACTTTTTCCAACTACAGGCACTGAGAATACTAATATGCTTGCAAATGTTGCGCTCGATTTTACTGGTTCAGATGACGAAGAAACAGGAATTAAGCTAGACGTTGGTGAGGCTTTATTAGTTGAGTGGTCTATGAGTTTTGATAATATTGTAGAAGTTACTGAGTAGGAGGATAAGATATGGTTTATTTACAGACTTCAGATATATCATTGTTTCCAGCAACTAACAAACCAACAGACCCATCTTCTAGATTAACTACAAGCTATAATTTAACAAATATAGTTAATAGATTATTGAATGTTGATGGATTTGTTGTAAGCAGCGATTTAGAGTTAGAAGAAAGTGGTTATGATAAAAACTTCATTGAGTTTAATTTAAATGGATATTTGATTAGAATTCAAGATTTGAAAAAATTAATAGAGGCTTGGACAGCTGAGTATGGTAACCCAATAAGCGGAAAGGGTATTTATGCTAATATAGCAGTACGCTATGAGCATGTTACAGATAATACAGGTAGCGAGTTAAAACCTGTATTTAATTTAACTCAACTCTTAGGTAGAGAAATTATTTTAACAGAATTAGAAACAATAGCAGGTGAAATAAGTACAGTAGATCCTGGTTACTCATCAGTTATATTCACAGATGGTTCAACTAAAACATACACGATAGATGGTACTTCAACAATAGAAACAGATAATCCATTTAAGTATGACACTGAAGCTGAGCAAGAGAATAAATATAGCTTTAACTGGAATGATGATACATGTAAATTTTATAATTTAAAATTACTAGAATTTGATGGCACAAACTGGTTTGTTCCAGCTACAAGTAAAGTTAGATTTAATCAAACATCTATAGGTAAACTAGACGACGGTGATTTAGATGACCCTACTACGCTATATAATTAATTTAATAAGGAGATTTATAAAAATGTTTATTTATCAAAACAAGAAAAATCAGGTTTGCGTAACATTTAAAGATAACAAGCCTGTTGAGATTCCTGAATATGAACTCAACATTGAAGATGGTAACCTTATTGTAAATGGCGAGACTTTTAAACCAGCAGTGGATGCTGGAGAAGAAGAAGTGTTTGAGCCAATCGAAGAAGAAGTTGCTGAGGATGGTGCAGTAGATCTTGGTACATTTAACGGTATTGAGGTAGTTGTTCCTGAAGAAAATCCATCAACTCCAGATGGTGATACACCTGAAAGCGGTGATGAAGGAGACAGCGAAGGTGGCGAAGAGCAGCCATCTCAACCATCAACTCCAGTAGAGCCTCCAAAACCAGTTGCAGTATTAAAGACAGATGCAACACTTAAGGTGGCTCCAAATGTAACTTTTGAAATTGTGCCAAACACTATCGATTTAGCAGGCCATACACTTGTTATTGAAGGTGGAGAAGATTCAAAAGTTGTTAATTTTGAAGTAAAAGAAGATACTGAAGGTAAGATAATTCTTAAAAATGTTACAGTATTAGGAGGAGAACTATAATGGCTTGTGGATTTCTAGTAGGTAAAAATTCTAAAGTAGATTTAGAGATTAAAGGTAATGTAGTATTTAAAGGTGGCTTGAACGAGGATGGTATTAGAGTTGAAGAAGGTGCTACAATAAATATTTTTGGAGATGGTAATCTCTATTGCTCAGGTAATAATGAGAAGGAATATATTGGAATAGCTGGTTATGACAATACAGATGATAAATCAGTTTATGGTACAGGTGGTTCTGGTATAGGTAATGCTGGTGCTACTACTGGTACAATAAATATTACAGGTTTATCTGGTTTAACAGCAAAAGGTTATGGTCGCCACGCTCACGGTATTGGCGGTGGTTTAACTAATATTAACATTTCTAATTGTAAGATAGATTATGTGAGAGGTGGTTTCCCTTCTAATTTATTCTTAAATGAAGATAAGAAGTATGGAAAACAAGAACCAGAAGGTGGTTGTGCTATTGGTATTGGTCTAGAAGGTGGAGATCACTATGGTGTTATTAACCTTACAAATGTAGTGCTAGATAAAGCAGAAGGTGGTTCTAAATCTTCAGCAATTGGCGCATCTTATTGGAATAGTGCAACTGTAAATATTAAAGATTCTACACTTAAAGAAGTAATAGGTGGTAACGCATCTGCAGCTATCGGTGGTAGTAGAGTTAGAGATAATGATGCTCACAGACAAATTATTGATATTAAGATTGCTGATTCTACGGTAGAAAACGCTCTTGGTGGGGAGCATGGTGCTGGTATTGGTAATGGTTATGATACTAGATGTTCGGCTGACCCAAGTAAATGTAATATAGAAATCACTGGTAATTCAGATATCACTGCTAAAGGTGGTAAATATAGTGCAGGTATAGGAACAGGTTTCCATACAGGTAATCTTACTGGTTTTATTGATGCTAGTGTTAAATTAAATGCATCAAGAGGTGATATTGACTTCTATAAAGATACTTACACAACTGCACAAGATATAGGTTATGCGATTGTAGACCCAGCAAGAGATGTTAGTCAAGAAACAGTAACATTCAAAGTTGCAGGAGAATTGATTGAACAACCTTGGTAATAATGATAAAGCAAGAAATTGTAAAAAATTTCTTGCTTTTTTATTTATTAAATTGTATATTATATTAAGTAAATACGGTATAAAGGAGTTATAATGAAGCCAAATAAGTATGAAATTATAGAGTGCCCTTATTGTGGTAGAGAATATCTACCAGCTGAGATATTTTATCCAAATACATTTTTTGGGGCTCCTACTAGTTTAGACAGAGATTATTCTGGTAAATTATTGGAATATTTTGGACACTCTATGGATTTAACAGAGAAATATGTTTGCGATGGGTGTAATAAATCATTTAAGGTGTCAGCTAAGGTTAACTTTAAATCTGAGCCAGATGATAGAAATAACTTTGATGACGATTATGCTACGCCACTAACATCTCCAAAATTAACACTATCTGAAGATTTATGATAATAATAGAAGAAAGAAAATCTAAGAAGATTCCTGCTATAACATCTTTATTTATAAAATTAACATATTATAATCCACTACTATTAGACATATTAAAGCAAACAGATGATTCAATTTTAGATAGAAAAACAAATGAGTTTGAATTTTCAATTAAAAAATTATATTTTTTAGTAGATTTGCTGACTAGATACGATGATGTTAAGTTTATAACGTGTCCTGAAGACACTCAGGACTCACTAGATTGCAGCAATTATAAGTTTAAAATAAAACCATATTCATATCAATTGGAAGGTATAAACTACGGTCTAAATCACCCAAATTGGTTATTACTAGATGACCAAGGACTTGGAAAAACCTTGCAAATGATTTATTTAGCAGAAGTACTTAAAAAGCGTGAAGGTTTAAAACATTGTTTAATTGTTTGTGGTATAAATAGTTTAAAATATAACTGGGCTAGAGAAATATCGAAATTTTCTGATTTGAGTTATACAATACTGGGTCAAAAAATCACTAGGACAGGTAGAACAAGATTTGTTTCTGTAGCTGAAAGATGTAAAATATTAAAGAATGGGGTAAAGGAATTCTTTATAATTACAAATAAAGAGACTTTACAGAGTAAAGAATTTGCAGAATCTTTTAATAAGAGTAGAAGTACATTTGATTTAATAATTTTAGATGAAGCACATAAGTGTAAAAACCCATCAAGTAAATCTACTAAAAATTTACTAAAGTTAAAGTCAAAAAGAAAAGTAGCATTAACTGGTACAATAATAATGAACAATCCAGAAAATGCATATGTTCCGCTCAAATGGACTAATAATATTGGTTCAAACTATTCTCAATTTAAAGGTATGTTTAATGAGTATGGTGGTTTTGCTGGAAAACAGGTAATAGGTTTTAAGAATTTGGACATTTTACAAGACTTAATAGCTGAGTGTTCATTAAGGCGATTAAAGTCAGAGGTATTAGATTTACCAGATAAAACATATCAAGTTGAGTACGTAGAGATGGGTGCTGCTCAACAAGCTCTATATGACGATGTTGAAAAAGGTATTGCAGCAGAATTAGATTTATTACCTAATAAAGACTTAACTATATTACAAGAATTAGCAATAAATCTTCGTTTAAGACAAATAACAGCTTTTCCTGGTATATTATCTACTGATGTAACAGCTTCAGCTAAGTTAGATAGATTAGAGGAGTTGGCTGAAAATATTATAGCACAGAACGATAAGTTAGTGGTTTTTTGTACTTTTAAAGGAGCTGTTTCAGAGATAGCTAAAAGGTTATCCCAATACAATCCAATAATTTGTACAGGTGATGAAGACGACATTACTATAGACAGAAATAAAGATATTTTTGAAAAAGATCCAAATTGTAAAGTAATGATATGTACTTGGCAAAAAATGGGTACTGGCCACACACTAACAGCTGCTAATTATGCAATATTTATAGATACTCCTTGGACAGATGCTGATTTCCAACAATGTGCTGATAGAATATATAGAATAGGTCAAAATAAACATGTATTTATTATAACTCTAGTAACAAAAGATACATATGACGAGAGAGTCTTAGAGATTCTTGAGAGAAAAGAATGCTTGAGCGGCTATCTTGTTGATAACAAAGATCCAAAGTATTTGAATATATTTGATTAAATAGTTGATAAACAGTTTATTAAATTATAAATTGTTTATCAACTTTTTTATTTTACGTTGTATATTAAATCATGTAGATGTAAAATTTTATAAAAAGTGAAAAAATTTTACAAAAGTGGTTGACAAGCTTAAGAATTTGTGTTATAATGTAATCAAATAAATTGGAGGTTTGTACATATTATGCAAAGATTTTTTAAAGATGCTGAACGTGAGGCGTCACTCGACAACACTACATACACAATTAAGGAACTAATGTTTGAGCTAGCTAATAGAGCTGGCTACCATAGAGGTATTAGAGAGTTTAAGAATGGTAATAAGCGTATTGTAACAAAATATGAGAGACCATTTGATAACACTTTAGTATGTAAGTGGTTTGCAAACTATAAAAGATTGTTTATTTCTAAATTGATAACTCACCCAGAATTGGAAGAGTTTCACATTCAAATAATTACTGAAACATTCTTCGCAGTTATGAAGAGTTTAAATTTAGATAAGATTACTTGTGATAATGCAGTTAATAGATTAGTTACTCTAACATTTGGTAATAGAATTGGTTATGTTTTATTTACAATAGGCTCAGAAAAAAGAGTAAAGGACCATATAGAGAAGAATCCAACTACACACCATGTTAGAATGAATTCAGCTCTTAATTATATGTCTGTATCACTTGATTCATTTGTTACAGAGCCTAGTGCTGCTACATACGAAGATACAGGTTTTGATTCATTACTTGTAGATTTAAGAATAAGCTTGCGAGACAACCCATATGGTGAAAGAATGCTTGAAGCTATGTTATACTCAAATAAAAAGTTACAGTTAAATCGTATTGATGATTTTGTATATTTAACAAAAGATGAGTGTACTGACACCACTAAGAAAGCATTGGCTTTAGCATATAACACAATAAAGTCAGTGTTGAGAGGTTATGTAAAAGATGATGATAGAAATTGGGCAGAAGTCACAACTAAAAAGATTAAATATTCATTTGAAAGGGTGTGATTAATATTATATTAAACACAAATAGCTATAGTATTGATGTTGCTAAAATTTTTGGTGTTTGTTCTTCAGTATTTTTGACTTGTATATATCAAGAATATTTATATCAAACACGCAATAAAAAATCAAATGATAATAACACTATAGCGTTATCAAGAGCTGAGATTTATGAGAGAACCGGTTTAGACGATGAAAAGCAGATAGATGTTGAATTAGCATTAGTAGCATGTGGTGTAATTAGCACAAAGCCTTTACAAAATGTTCCAAATAAGAATTACTATATATTTAATATTGAACAATTTGATTTGATTATGTCTGCTAAATCTCCAGATGAGGTTATAAATAATTCACAAGCAGCACAGTTTATAAAGAAGCCTAGAGTAGAACCAGTATCTAAGAGAAAGACACATATTGCAAAATTAAAGTCTTCTATATCTGTAAATGATCCAATATTGCAACAATACTTTTGTGATTGGGTTGATGCTGTTTATACAAATCCAAAGGGTTTCTTGTCACCATCTAGTGTAAATATTGCACAACAAGAATTATTGGCTTACTGTAAAAATAATCAAGAGACACAGATAGCAATAATGAAAATAGCTATTAAAGGTGGTTTACGTGATATAACTTGGGCAATTCAAAAATATGAAGAAACCAATACTAAGCAAATAAATAATAATTTTGTTGTATATAAAGATATTAAGTCAGATGGTTCTAATGTTGTGGATGAGGAGTTTTAATGGAGTATATTTACAGTGAGTTAGAAAAAGACAAATGCTGGTATAAAAAGATTTGCGACCACAGTAAGTGTGATACTTTTTGTATTAGACATTATAAAATGGATGCGTTATTGCATATGGCTACTATGGAAGGAAAGCTTAAATATCCAATAACACTTAAACCAGATAATGTGGATTACGATGCATATACCAGATTGCGTGATATAAAAAATAATATAAAAGATTTTGTTAATAGCGGTAAAAATCTTTTGATTTATAGTAAAAATACAGGTAATGGTAAAACTGAGTGGTGCAAAAAGCTACTACTCAGTTGGTTTGACAGTATTTGGCCATTTACAGAGTTTGAGTGCAGAGGTTTGTTTGTATCTATGCCCAAATTTATTGGCGCTATGAAAGAAAATATTTCTAAACCAAATGAGTATTACCAATTTGTAAATGAGAATATAATAAACGCAGACATCGTAGTGTGGGATGAGATGAACTATAAAGACTATTCATCTTTTGAGTTAGATTATTTATTAAGCGTAATTGGTCAAAGAATTGCTATAGGCAAATCTAATGTTTTCACGTCGAATTATGATTTGCAACAAATATCTGATAGATTAGGTTCACGTTTAAGCAGTAGAGTAATTGGGTGCTCAGAAGCAATTGAGTTTAAAGGCACAGATAAACGTGGAACGGAGGTATAATTTATGGCTAATGCAATCTACAGCTCTATGACAGAGTTAATGTTTATAAATTATATATTCCAAAATAATTCTATGCAAGTTGTCATATTTAATGGTATAACTGAAGAGCATTTCACTACATATAAGCCTCATTTTAAATTCTTAATAGAGTTTTATAATAAATATAATCAACTGCCAAGTAGAGAAACGTTTCAAGGTAAATTTTCAAATGACTTTGAGTGGTTAACTGTTACAGATCCAGAAGAGTATTTAATATCTAAATTAAATGAAGCAAAGTTATTTAGAGATTTGTTAGTTCACTATAAAGATTTAGGTGAGCTAATTAAGTCTGAGAAGACAGATTTAGCTGTTGAAAAAATGGCTAGTATATCTCAGCAATTTTTAAAACAAAAGCAATCAAAGTGTATAGATTTAATTGATGACGCTAATGTAAGATTTGATAACTATATTGAGCGAGTAAATAACCCAAATCAATCATTTATTACAACAGGTTTAGATGAGCTTGATGATATTCTAGGTGGATGGGATAGATTAAACGAATCAGCACTTATTTGTGCTAGAACAGGTTTTGGTAAATCTTGGTGGTTAATATTTTTTGCAATGCAAGCAGCTAAACAAGGTTTAAGAGTTGGTTATTATTCAGGTGAAATGGAGCCAGATTTAGTAGGTTATAGATTTGATACATTTTTAGGAAATATTGCTAACGGATCTCTTACTCATGGTAATGAGAATGTTAGAGATAGATATGAGAATTATATTGAATCTTTAAGTAAAGTTATTCCTGGACATCTATTTTGTACAACACCAGATGACTTTGATGGCTCAGTAACTGTGAGTAAGCTTAGAGCATTTATTGAAAAGTATGATTTAGATATACTATGTGTTGACCAATTTAGTTTGCTAGATGATGAGCACCATGGTAAAACACCGAGAGAGCAAGCCGCAAATATATCTAAAGAGTTAAGAAAATTGCAGAGATTGAAAAAGATTCCAATTTTAGCAGCTGTTCAGCTAAATAGAGAAGATACAGCAGAAAACGGGCCAAGTACTAAGAATATTGCTGAAAGTGATAGAATTGGTCAAGATGCTACAACTATATTATTTATTGAAAGAAAAGGCGATAATGCACAAATTATAGTTGGTAAAGCAAGAAATGCTAGAACAGGCGATAAATTAACATATAATTGGAATATAAATATGGGTACATTGCATTATATTCCAACTGAAAAGGATGCTTTAAGTGGTAGAGGTTCAGAAACTCTTGTGGATAGTTACAATGACACATATAGATCAGATTCAGTATTCTAATATTAGAGGAGTTTTATGCCAATTATTGTAGACAATAATAAAGTAATTGATACAGATGTTAGAACAATTATAACTATGTTACAGCAACAGTTATATGTTATGGGTATAAATAAGCTTAATAAAGTTGACTATAAGCTTAACAATGCTAGAATAACTTGCCCAATACACAAAAATGGGCAAGAGCATACCCCATCTTGTGATATATTACTACACGATAAAATTCGTGGTGATGAAGAAATACCAGCAGGAACTGTGCATTGCTTTTCTTGTGGGTATCGAGCTAACATAGTTAAGTTTGTAGCAGACTGTTTAGATATATCATATAGAGCTGCCACTGAGTGGTTACTCAACTGTTGTAGCTATAGTTTACTTGAAAACGTAAGAGATTTAGGTAATCTTGACTTGATTTCAAACAATATAACAAATAATTACAGTGAATTACCAATTGTAACATTAGATGAATTGAAGTCATACGATTACGTACACCCATATATGTTTACAAGAAAATTAAATGATTTTGTTATAGATAAGTTTGATGTGGGTTATGATCCGCAAACGGACTCACTAACATTTCCGGTGTATGTTAATGGTACTTGCTTATTTGTAGCAAAACGTAGAACTAAATTTAAAAGATTTGATTTACCGGAAATATTTCCTAAACCAGTGTATGGTTTAGATTACATTACAGATGACGAAATTATAGTCTGTGAGAGTATTATAAATGCACTAACTTGTTGGGCATATGGTAAACAGGCAGTGGCACTATTTGGAACTGGTTCTGATTATCAAATAGATTTATTAAATAAAATAAGTGTGAGAAAGATTATATTGGCTTTAGACGGCGATGATGCTGGTCGTAAAGGTACATATAGACTTAGTAAAGGGTTAACTAATAAGATAGTTACAAAACTTAATTTACCAAACGGTAAAGATATAAATGACTTAACTAAAGAACAATTCTATGAAATTTTAAGTCAAGAGACATTTTAATTTTGTATTTTAATTATGATAAAAAATTTGGAGGTATTATATGGCAGATTTGTCACAAATTGTGTACTTCAATTTAAATAAAGATGGTGATAGTGCGATAGTTAGACTATGTCACACATCTGTTAAAACAATTGAGAGTGCTAATATTCACAATATAACTGTGAATGATAAAAAGAGAAGTATTAAATGTATAGGCGATAATTGTCCAATTTGTAAGAGTGGTAAAGAATCATTTAATCGTATATACATACACCTATTTGATTACGCAGATAATAAAGAAAAAGTTTGGGCTAGAACAGATAAAATTTTAGCGCAATTGGAGAGTATTGAGAATGACTGGGGCGATTTAAGTAATTGTGTTTTAAAGATTACTAGAAATGGCGATAATTTTCCAAAGTATGACGTTAATATCATGCCTCCAACAAATTATGCACCAATAGATAAAGAAATTATAGATAAATCTATAGCATATAGATTTTATATGAGTAGAAAGCAAGAAGAGATTGAGGAATTTTTAGCAAATGGCAGTTTTCCTGTTAGAAATAAGGAGCAGAAACAAGAATATGTGCCAAAGTCTGAATATAAGAAAGAAGTAAAGCAACCTGTGGTAAATACACCTTCAACAAAAGTTGAGACAACAGACGTTGATACTGATGACTTTGATCCATTTAATATAATTCCTAGAAGAGTATAAGGAGATATTTATGTCTGAGTTTAAGAAAACATCATTTTTAGATGATTTTGAATTACCTGTAATAACTCATGACACAATTAAACAACAGCTGGTTAAATTAGGTAAAACGCACAGTGTAAAGAAAAGAAAATCTATTGAAAGTTTGCCTTTAGATGAGAGACTTAAGTATATAGAAGCTGAGGTATTTAAAATACTTGGTAGATATAAAGGTTTTGTAAAAGTTATTTATACTGAAGAAGAACTCAATACATATATAGATAGAGCCATTGCGGTTGATTACTTAGCGTTTGACACTGAAACTAACAATAGTTTGGACCCATTGACTTGTAAGCTAATGGGTCTTTGTTTATATATGCCTAACACTAAGCCAGTGTATGTGCCAATTAATCACTGTAAGCCAGGCACAGATATTCTATTGGAAAATCAAGTTAGCGAAGATTGTGTAAAAAGAGTATTACAGAAATTAAAAGATAATAACGTTAAAATGGTATACCATAACGGTAAGTTTGATATTAGAGTATGTTACAACACAATGGGTGTCTATTTACCAATTTGGTGGGATACTATGATAGCAGCTCAGTTATTAAACGAGAACGAGTTAGCTAAGTTAAAGTATCAATATAAAGTTCATATAGATCCAACAATTAGTTCATATAATATTGAGAAATTGTTTACTGGTTTACCTTATGCTTGGATAGATCCAGAAATATTTGCATTTTATGCTGCAATAGATGCTTATGATACATATAAATTGCAACAACAACAGCAAGAACTAATGGAAAAGCCAGATATGCAAAAGCTTTATAAGTTATTTACAGATATAGAGGTGCCAATTGTTTTAGTAACTTCTGAGATGGAAGACGCTGGCATTTGTATGGATGTTGAATTTTTAAGCAAATTAAATGATAAGTATACAGAAGGCTTAAATAATAGTATAAAGACACTAGACGATATATTGAAGCCATATTCACAGCAAATTGAATATTATCAAAAGTTAGGTAAATTAGACAATCCGGTGAATTATGAGAGCCCAACTCAATTAGTTATACTTATATATGACATACTAAAGATAAAACCACTTGAAGATTTTGGTAGATCTACTGAAAAGGCAGCATTGAAGGCCTTGAAGGTTGATTTTACAAAAGCATTGTTAGATTATAGACATTATAGTATTCTAATAAAGACATTTACAAAACCACTACCAGAGTGGTTATCTGCTAGAGATGGTAAACTACACGCAAACTTTAATCAGATGGGTAAAGAAGATAACAATGTTAGAACTGGTCGATTTAGTTCCACTAATCCAAATCTTCAGCAAATCCCATCAAAAGAGAAAGTTATGAGAATGATGTTTAAAGCTTCTCCAGGATATGTGATTGTAGGTGGTGACTTTTCTCAACAGGAACCGCGTTTATTAACACATATGTGTAGAGATGAGAATCTTATAAACACATATAACGCTAAAAAAGATTTGTATGCAACAATCGGCTCAATGGTATTTAAAAAAGATTATTGGGAATGCATGGAGCATTGGGAAGATGGGACACCTAACCCAACAGGTAAAACTATAAGATCTCAGTGTAAAGGTCTTGTACTTGGAATTATGTATGGTATGGGCGCAAAACTCATGTCAAACATTCTTAATGTATCTACAGAAGAGTGTATGAGTATATTGGATGAGTTTTATAAAATGTTTCCAGCTGTGAAAGAGTTTACACAGTACAATGAGAAGATGGCAAAAGAGTTAGGTTATGTAGAAGACTATATGGGTAGACGCAGACATTTACCTGACGCAGATTTACCTGAAGTTGAGGTAAGAGCAAAGAAGAAAGTTATAGTTAATTCAGATGTATTTCTAGATATGGGCAATTCAGAACTTGAATTAGTTGATGAGGAAATGAATAGAGTTTGGACTACTTATTATAACGAGAATTTTGCTGGTAAAGGTTTTAAGACTAAGAGTAAATTTAAGGAAGAAGCAAAAGAGCAAAATATAGATGTATTTGACAATGGCGCATTTATATCTAAAACGTTGACACAGTGCACAAATGCTCGTATTCAAGGTGGTGCAGCATCATTAACTAAAAAAGCAATGGTGGATATTTATAATAATAAGAAATTACGTGATTTAGGTTTTAGACTATTAATACCAGTGCACGATGAGCTATTAGGTGAGTGCCCAATAGAAAATGCTGAAGAAGTTGAAAAGCTATTATCAGAAACTATGATAGCTGCTGGAAAGCCAGAGTGTTCTGTTGATATGAAGGTTGATACGTATGTTGTAAAGCATTGGTACGCAGATGAGGTTAGTAATACACTTAGAGCAGACTATATAAAGAAGCTTAAATCTGATGTTTCTGAAGAAGATGCGATTTTGTATTTTATAAGTGAACACCCAGAACTTAATCAAAATATAGTTAAAGCTATGTGTTTAGGTGAGTACGACGTTTTAACAGGAGATGTTTAATGAGATTAAATATTAAAGAATTGAAATCAATAGTAAGTAAGTTGAATTTGGCAATAGAGAAGACTAAAATAAATCCAAAATCTGGTTGGATAGAACTTATGTGCGACGGTGATAAATTAGATTTGAAGGTTGCAAATTATGATTATTATTTGAAAGCATCAGTACCTTTAGATGACATAGATTCTAATTTACATGCAACTATTCTATCTGACACATTTATTCCACTGGTTTCTAAATTAGAGGATGATTATATAAATATTGAAGAAAGAACAAATTCACTTATATTTACCACAAATAGTAATGAGTACACATTTCCAATCATAAAGGAATTGGGTAAAGTTAAATCTATTGATAGTATAAAATTTAATTGTAAGAGCAGTTTTGCAGCATTAAGTGGTAATGATTTATCAACTGTGTCTACAACAAATGCTAAGGGTTTGTTAGATTCAGTTTTCTCCAATGAGCTTCAGCAATACATATATGTTGACAATATTGGAGCTATCACGTTTACTGAGAATATTTATATAAACGATTTTACACAACCAACTGACAATAAATTTAAATTCTTGTTAAATTCAACACAAGCAAAATTATTAGATATCTTTAGAGATATAGATAATGTTAGAGTTTATGTTGAAGAAAAAGAATCTTTTGATGCTAGCTCAGCTATTAAAGTTTTATTTGAGTCAGATAATTTACATCTTGTTGTTGTTACGCAGAATATAGACGTTACTGAGAAGTTTCCATCTATACGATTAAGAAGTATAGCAAATAATGACAACAATATACACGTTATCTTAGATAAGAAAAAGCTAGATAAAGCACTGGCTAGATTAATGGTATTTGATAAGAAATTTGATATAACAGTTATGAACTATAGTAAGTTGGTTTTTGGCCTTGATTCAGTAAAACTTGTATCAATAAAGAATAATAACTATGAGATTATACCATATATTTCTAACACAAACGCAATAGAACACGAGTCTATGATTAGATTTGCTGATTTAATTAAACAGTTAAAAGCCATTAATTCAAAAGAAATAGATATTAGTTATGGTAATGGCAAAGCAATTGTTATTAATGGTAATATAAAACAATTGATTCCAGAAATATCTATGGTTTCAAGAGTATAAAATGGCATTAAATTACGGTAAACAGTTTGAGCAAAAGTTTAAAGAAGACTTTTTAAAGGTACCAAACGCTACGTTAGATAGATTATATGATACCACCTTTGGTTACAAATCAATTAGCCAAATATGCGATTTTATAGGCTATATTGAACCAAATATATTTTATTTAGAGTGTAAATCTACACAAGGAAACACATTCGCAATATCTAAATTAACACAATACGATAAATTAAAAGAAAAGGTTGGTATTCCAGGAGTAAGAACAGGTGTAATAATTTGGTTTTACGATCATGGAAAAGTTATATATGTACCAATATCAACTATTACAAAAGCAATAGCTGATAATAAAAAGTCTATAAACATTAAAATGTTAGATGAAAAATTGTATAATTTAATAGAAATACCATCTAAGAAGAGAAGAATCTTTTTAGATAGTGATTATAGTATATTGACTACTTTGAAGGAGGGAGAATAGAGTGGCAAATGAGACGTTTTTATATGGTGTAGATACTGATAAAGTCTCTAGTTTGATAAGCGATACAAATGATAATGTTAAATATTTTAATGACACAGCTACACAAATAGCTGGTGAACAAACAAAGCATTTGGATGAGCTTATGCAAAAGCTTTATTTAATAGTTAGAAAACCTGAAGATGTTGACACAGGTATTTTAGAGAGTTATTATTTGGAATTAACTAATTTACTTTATTTTATGGGAGATAAGCTTGAGCAACTTGGTGTATACAGCGATATGTCGAAAGCTGCGGCAAAAGAGGTATATAACTCAGCATATTTAAGTAATCAGATTAAAGATATTGACAAGAAAAATAAAACAACTGTAGCAGAAAATCAAGCAGTGGCTGAGCAAAAGTCTCAATATGAGCAAGTAGTTAATTCTATTTATGAACATGCTTATAAAATTGTAAAATATAAGATAGATGCTGGATTTGAGATGATTAATACTCTTAGAAAAGTTATTTCTAGACGAATGCAAGAAGAGAATTTAGGAAGCTCAAGATTTAGTATTCCAACAAATTTTAAACCATAGGAGGTTTTTATGATAGTTGCATATGTCGATAAAGATGAGTTGTTAGATGATTTTACTCTAACTATTGAGTTTACAGATAAACCTACTAAAGGTAGCGAGATATCTGTAGGTGATTGTGCGAAGCTTATATTGAGCGGTACAAATTGGAAATCAGATGGCAATAAAATTATTTCATATATGGATGAGGGTCTCATAGAGACATTCCGTGAAACTGAAAAGAGAAAGGTGATTGTATAATTATGTGTATGTCAATTAAAGGCCCAAGAGGCTGTGGTAAAACTACAAGAATATTAGAGTTAGCAAATGGTAATAATGGTTATGTTGTAACAATTAATACCATTAATGCTAGAACATTAGCTAAAGAGTATGGCTTTGACAATATAAAAGGTTTTATTGATTATAGAGAATATGTTAGTAATTTTGAAAAGTATATGCGAGATAGAGACTATTACTATCTTGATGATATAGAAAATTTTGTAAAGCAAATTGGCAACATCGGTGCATATACTTCAAGTATAGATTAAGGAGAATATATGGCAGAACAGTTATCATTAAAAGAAACTTTAAAGAAGATTTCTAAAAAGTATGGTGAAAATGTTGTTAAAGTTGGTGTTGAGGATCTCGCTGTAGATGGTATTCTTTCACTTGGTACCCCATCATTTGATTTTTGCGTATACGGTGGAATTCCAGAAGGAAGAATTGTTGAGTTTAGTGGTGCAGAAGGAAGTGGTAAGACAACTACCGCCTTTATTGTAGCCGCATCATATCAGAGAGAAGAGATTAAGAGAAATCCAGACAATCCAAGAGCAATTGTACTACTTGATAATGAGGGCACAGCTGATCCAGTATGGGCTAAGAAGTTGGGTTATAATATGGATGAAGATGCTCAAGTACCAACAATTATAATTAGACCAGAAGCTCAATCAGCTGAAGAAATTTTCGATATAGCAATTGACTTATTGAAGACTGGCGAAGTTGGTTTACTTATTTTTGATAGTATCGCAACACTTGTACCAATGCAAATTGCAGATGAGTCTATGGAAAAGAAAAGTATGGGTGGTATTGCAAGTACTCTTACGAGATTTGCAAATACAGCAGTAGGCCTTTTAAGAAAGTATAAAGCAACACTTATAGGTATTAATCAAGTAAGAGAGAATATGTCAGGGTATGGTGACCCATTGCTTACACCAGGTGGCAGAGCTTGGAAGCATCAATGCTCAATGCGTTTAATGTTTAAAAGAGGTGATTTCTTCGATGCTGATGGTAATACAATCGCTAAAAAAGATGCACAATCTCCAGCTGGTCATATAATTGAGGCTGCTGTACTTAAAACTAAGACATGTAGGTGGGACAGAAAACTTGGCTATATGCACTTAGATTATACGAGAGGAATAGATGTGCTACAAGACACTATTGATGTTGCAACTCACTTTGGTTATATAGATAACTCAGTGCAAGGAACATTTAAGCTCATAGATATAGACACTGGCGAAATTATGGTTGATGATGAAGGTAAAGAAATTAAAATCAGAGGTAAGAAAAATCTTGTAGCGTATTTTAGAGATAATGTTACACAGTGGAGACGACTATATGATTTAGTTTACAATAAGTTGAAGCAAAAAGACGACCCATTTATTGTATCATTTGAAACTATGCTGAATAGAGATATAGAATCTGAATATGCTAATGAGATTATGGAGGGTGATAATTAATGAGTAATATATTTGAAGCGCTTAATGAGTCATCTACACAATATGACAGATATTTGAGCGAGCATATTTCTAATGTTATAAAAGGTTTTGAGTGGATAAAAGAAAATGCGCCTGAATTGCTTGAGGGTACTACAACAAATTTAGAAATTGAGATAGAAAATCATGATGCTAGCAAATATTCTAATGAGGAATATGACGCATATGATAATTACTTTTACGGTCACTACGATGATGATATGAAGGCACAAATAGAGTATGATTTTGATGTAGCTTGGAATCACCATCAGAAGAATAACCCACACCATTGGCAATATTGGGTAGTTCTCAAAGATAGCGGTGGTATGGTAGCGTTAGATATGGATTATGAATCAATATTGCATATGATTTGCGACTGGTGGGCTTTTTCTTGGAAAAGTGGAAATTTAACTGAAATTTTCGATTGGTATGAGAAAAATAAAGCTAATCAAACTATGAGTGACAAGACAAGAGACGTTTTAGAGCAAACACTTGAACATATTAAAAAGAAATTGGAGGAACTTAAGTAATGTTAGTAAAAGATATTGTTGATAATATTATCTCACATAATGAAATCGTGGCAATTTGGTGTGTAGATATTGATGAGAATTTATATCATAGATTACTTTGGAGAGGTATGGCATGGCAAATTCCAGAAAATTTTGGAAATATGCAATTCTCTAAAATATTTGGATGTATACCCGAGCATATAGATCAAGCAGATACAATAAATATTGAGGTAAAGTAATGGCTACAAAGAATGAGAATTCTACCAGATTTTACAGCGATAAGCAAGAGAAAAGCGTGTGCAAAGTTATAAATGGTCAGCAAACCACTAATAGTGGTGCTGGCCACTTTAATAAAGGTGATGTTGTCAATAGGGCTGCATCAGTACTTTGCGAGTGTAAATGCACAATGACTCCAAAAGCATCATTTAGTGTTAAAAAAGAATGGTTTGAGAAAAATAAGAGTGAATCATTCGCGATGAGATTATCAAACCAAATGGTTGCTTTTAATTTTGAGCCAGAAGGTAAAAATTACTTTGTAATTGATGAAAAATTGGCAAGATTTTTAATCGAAAAATTAGAAGAAGAAAATAGTTGATTTATTTGCAAAACTGTTGTATAATAACACTGTAAATAAAAATTTGGAGGTAATTATGAATCCTATTACAACATTCATCAAAAGAGAAAAGAAAAGAAAGCAAGTTTTGGCAATGAACAATGAGGATCTCGACAAAGAAGTTAAGATTGAAGGTACTCAATATGATCGTAAGCGTAAATATACTGATGCTGAGATTAAGAAATGGCGTAAGCTCTATAACAACGGTAATGGTATGACAATATCAGAACTTTCACACAAGTTTGGGGTACCATATAACACAATTCATTATCATGTAGATGATCTCTTCAGATTGATTTTCAACAAAAATAGAGATGGTTCGCATACTGGAGTAGATGTAATTACTTTGGATGAGCGCGCTACATATAAGAGACAGCTTCTTAAGAGGAGAAAAATTAGAGTAATTATTTAAGGAGAAATATTATGGTAGTAAATGTTGAAAAAAATTATGCTAAGTTTAAAAAGTATATTCAAAATTATATTAAGCGTGAAGGTGTAAACGAGTTTCTTGAGTGGCTTGATAGCTCAGATATGAGAGTAGCTCCAGCTAGCACAAAGTATCATATGTCTTGTGAAGGTGGTTTATGCGCTCATAGTCTTAATGTATTTTATAGACTTATTAAGTTGATTCAAGCAGAATATCCAGAAGGAACAGAGTGTCCTTATTCACAAGAATCTATTGCGCTTGTTGCTCTTTTACATGATTTGGCTAAAGTAAATTATTACACAATTTCAGAGAAAAATGTAAAGAACGCACAAGGTCAGTGGGAGAAGGTCCCATATTACGCAGTTAAAGACACAAATGATAGACTCATTTTTGGTAGCCATTCTATGAACGGTTACTATTTAGCTAGTAAGTTTTTTAAGCTCACTTATGATGAGGAACTTGCGATTTTGCACCATATGGGCGGTCTTGATACTACAGAGGACACTATTACACTTAAGAACACAATTGATGCTTATAAGAAGTCTACCCTTGCACTACTACTGCATCAAGCAGATATGCTAGCTACTTGTATTGATGAGCTAGAAGAAGAGACAAATGAATGATATTTTAAGAAAGCAATTAGATTTATTGGGTAATAAAGATAAACTCGTTGATGGTAAATCTGTGGGAACTATACCAAATTCTTTCTCAGAAATTGTATTTAAAAAACAAGTAACAGCAAAAAGTGATTTTGAAATAAAAGTCACTTTTGCTGATTATATTGTTAAGCCTTTTGAAGGTTTTGATTTTCATGAGAAATTTAATAATGGTACACCACCACCTTGTAAGAAAATGTTTGGTAAAATCATTAAAGAGACTGAGAAGATGTACAAATTTGATTTGCAGACTGAAACTGGTTCTAATAAGTGGTGTGGTTGGTGCCCAAAGAAGAGTGTGGAGGTTTGTAAGTTATGAGTAATTTAAGTTTGAAGTGGAGACCTAAATGTTTTGCAGAAGTAGTAGGTCAACCAGCTGTTGTATCTATATTAAACAGACAGATTTCAACTAAATCATTTAAAAATGTTTATTTATTTTGTGGAGCACATGGTTGTGGTAAAACAACTGTTGCTCGTATTTTAGCATCTGAGATAAATAGCGGTTGTGGTGAACCAATTGAGTTAGATGCCGCGTCAAATAATGGCATCGATAGTATTAGAACTTTGATTTTAGATTCTCAACAATTACCAATTGATTGTGATTATAAAGTATATATTATAGATGAGTGCCATCAGTTAACTAAAGCTGCTTGGGATGCTGCTTTGAAATTAATTGAGGAGCCGCCATTAAATGCTATATTTATATTTTGTACTACAAACCCAGATAAACTTCCTCAAACAATTTTATCTAGAGTACAAAGATTTGACTTTAAAAGAGTAGATACAAAGACAATCGTTGATAGATTAGCGTATATATTGAATGAGGAAACTGATTGTAGCTTTGTATTTGAAGCTCTATATAGAATTGCATCAATTGCGAATGGGCACATTAGGGATGCTATAAATATGCTTGACAAATGCGTTAGTTATTCTAATAACATAACACTTGAAGTTGTAGAAAAGGTTCTAGGTGTCCCTAAAGTTGAATACATACACAAGCTTGTTAATTCAATTATAAATAATAATTTAAATGACGCTATTGAGGTGTATGATTCAATTAAATTAGAGTGTGAAGATATAATTCAAATTTTTGATAATATTATAGATGTTGTTATAAATCATAGCATTTATTTAAAAACAAACAGTTTGAAGTCTACAAATATTCCTAGTGCATTTAAGGAGTACATACCAAAACACATAGATAGATTAAAGCTATTTTTAAATAGATTGATAAAGTTTAGAATTTACGCAAACCAATCTAATGCTGATGGTCTGTTAAAAGCTATATTTATTGAGATGACTTCGGAGGTATAGTATGAGCGTAGAAGAATTTGCAAAATTTGTTATTGATAATATGAATAGAGCTACATTGAGCAATGCTCTAAATATAGGTAATAAGCTAAATGGCGGAGATTATTATAATTTAGACGAATTTATAGTCGCAATAGATGCTTATGTGTCAACATTGCTGTCAAATAGCAAGTTAGAAAAAGCTACCGCATATAGAATTCTTGCATTATCAGGTGTTTTAAATAATAAGCTAAAATCAAATTTTAAGTATAACAAGCAGATGCTTATAGATGATTATATTATAGAAATTTGGAGTGCAATTAATGGACATTAAATTATTAAAAAGTGACATATTGTCAAATAATATTCCTAAATTTTTAATATTTATCGAAGAAGAGCAAGCTTTGGCTAAACAGTATTTAACGACTATAGCTAAAACATTGAATAAAGATTGTAAGTATTATGATACAGCTGATAATGTTATATATGACGTGCAAACTAATATAAAGTCTGATTGCATTTACATTATATTAAACGATAAAAATGTATTAACTAACCCTCAGTACATAGAATCTCTTAAAGCTTTAAATCGGTATATTATTGTGCGATTAGACACAGTAGATAGATCTAACGATGTTTATAAGCAATATAAGCAGTTATTTGTAAACTTTAGCAAAATAGATAAGTATGCTATATTATCTTATGCATTAAAGAAGTGTAAAGATAATAAAATAATGATAAATCAAGATAAGCTTGAGCAATTAGTAGATAATTGCAACTGTGATTTAGGCTGTGTAATAAATGAATTAGATAAGGTAATTATATTATCACAAGAAAACTCTAATGTATTATTTGATTATATGTTAGACAACGGTTTTTCAGATTATAGACAGACGAATATTTTTACATTTATAAATCACATTTTGACTAGCAATGTTGTTGTATTTGAAGAAAAGCAGAGAATAGTTGACTCTCCTATGACAATATTGTATAATTTATATAACACAGCAAAGAGTAGATTTATAAAAGATAAAGATGCTAGATGTTTAAAGATTATGAAAATTTGTAATGAGCTATATAATTCAATAGTTGATGGTACAATTAATGATATATATGCAATAGATTATTTATTGTTGAGGTGTTTTGATGAGTAAAGATTGGACAGGAAATTATAACTCAATTTATAGAACATTGGGTGCTAGTAATCATTGTGATAGTGAAAGAGAAGAGAACGACTTCTATGCTACGCATCCTAAAGCGCTTGAACTCCTTTTAGAGAAAGAGGAGTTTGCGCATTTTGTATATGAGCCAGCCGTTGGTCAAGGACATTTAGCTGATGTATTAAAGGATCATGGCTATACAGTAATTTGCAGCGATATTATAGATAGAGGATATCCAAATACTGAGATTCACGATTTTTTGAAAGCAGAGTCACTCGCAATTAGAGGAGACATTATAACAAATCCGCCATACAAATATGCTACAGAATTTGTTAAAAAGGCAATGGAGCTTATTGAGGTTGGTGATAAAGTTGCAATGTTTTTGAAGCTCACATTTCTTGAAGGAAAAGAGCGTTATAATTTATTTAGAAAATATCCACCTAAGAAAATTTATGTATTTTCTAGTAGAGTAGCTTGTGGTAAAAATGGTGACTTTTATCAAAGAAATAGCGATGGTAGCATTAAAACAGATAAAAAAGGTAATAAGCTAGAGATAGGTAGCGCAGCGTGTTATGCTTGGTTTATTTGGCAAAAGGGATCTATTAGACTCCCAGAAATAGATTGGCTTATAGAGGAGTAATATGAAAGTAGACATCACAAGAGAAGATTTTAATGATAAGTATCAAGTTATTTATGCTGACCCGCCTTGGAAATACGGTGGCTCAGGTGGAACTAAATGGCTACCAGCATCAAATTACTACGAGACTATGACTTTTGATGAGCTTACAGATTTTGGCGAACACGTGAAGAAAATATCAGACCCAAAGAATTGTTTGCTATTTATGTGGGTAGTAAGTGCATCAATGCCTGAGTGTATAAAAGTAGCAGAGTCTTGGGGATTTAAGTACATAACAGTTGCTTTTGTTTGGCATAAGCGTAGAGCCAATGTAGGAAATTACACTATGTCTGGTTGTGAGCTTTGTTTACTTTTTAAGCGTGGTAAGATACCAGCTGATAGAGTTAGAAATCCAGGTCAAAAACAATTTATAGAGCAGAGAGGCACGAAGCATTCTGCTAAACCATCAGTTGCTAGAGATAGAATCGCTAAAATGTATCCAATTTCAAAGAAGATAGAATTATTTGCTAGAAACCATATAGAAGGATGGGATGTTTATGGTTATCAAGCACCAGAGGAGATAGAATGAGAGTTTTAGTTTTTGCTGACAATCACTTTTCACAATACTCATCCATTATAAGAAGAAGAGGAGAGTATTTTTCTAAAAGACTTGAGAATCAAATACAATCAATTAATTGGTTAGAGCAATTAGCATTAGATAAAGGTTGTACTAAAGTTGTTTGTTTAGGTGACTTTTTTGATAAAGAAAATTTGAATTCTGAAGAACTTTCAGCGCTTAATGAAATTAAGTGGTCTCAAAATTTGGAACACTATTTTTTAGTTGGTAACCATGAGATGGGGTTAAATAATCTTCAGTATAATTCAGCAAAAGTCTTTAATATGGTGAATCACTGTCAAACAATAAGTTCACCTCAATATTTTCCATATTCTAACATATTGTTTATACCATATGACTTAAAATCTAGTGATAAGTCATTAGAAGATTATTTTGCTAATATTGATTACTTTAAACATAATGATATACCAAAAAATTTAATTATATTTAGCCATAATGACATTAAAGGTATTCAATATGGCAAATATCTATCTCAAGGTGGATTTGATTTAGATGATATTGAGCAAAATTGTGCGTTATTTATAAATGGTCACCTACATAATGGTACATATTTGAATTCTAAAAAAACTATTCTTAATTTAGGAAATCTTACTGGTCAAAATTTTAGTGAAGATGCTTTTAAACACTCACATAATGTTTGTATAATAGATACAGATACATTAGATGTAGAGTTAATTGAGAACCCTTATGCATTTAATTTTTATAAGTTAGATTTTAGTGGTATTGAACGTGCTGATATTTTATTTAAGCTGCAATCATTAAAGTCTAATGCAGTTGTATCTATAAAGGTTTATGAAAAAGATGTAACACTTGTTAGAGATATTGTAAGTAATTCTAGTAATATAGTGGAGAGTCGTATTATAATTGAGCCTGAGGTTGCTGAGGGTTCATCTAAGAGCGTTGAAGAGTTAGTTAAATTAAATCATATTGAGCAATTTAATAATTATATTTTAAATGCTCTTGGAACTGACAAACTTGTGTTAGAAGAATTGGAGGCTATAAATGTTAATTAAATTTAAGAAAATAATCTTAAATAATTTTTTATCATTCGGGTATTCTGAATTAGATTTAACAGATGGTGGTTACACTCTTGTTTCTGGTATAAATAATAATAAAGACGATTTAGCTAAATCAAATGGTTCAGGTAAATCAAGTATTTGGGAAGCAATATCTTGGTCTTTAACTGGCAAGACAATTCGTGAGTGTAAAGATATAGTTAACATTTATGCAAATGATGGAGCTTATGTTGAATTGGAATTTTCTATAGATTCTGATGAGTATAGAGTTTTGAGGTCTAAAGATCATAGCAAATATAAAACTAATTTAAAAATTTTTATAAATGGTGAAGATAAATCAGGTAAAGGTATTAAAGATTCTGAAAAACTTTTAGTTGAATATATTCCAGATTTAACTTCAACTTTATTAGGTTCTGTTATTATTCTTGGTCAAGGTTTACCTCAAAGATTTTCAAATAACACACCATCTGGTCGTAAAGATGTTTTAGAGACATTATCTAAATCAGATTTTATGATTAATGACATTAAAGATAAATTAACAAATAGAAAAAATGCACTTTCAATTGAGCTTAGAGCACATGAAGATAATTTACTTGTTTCGAATTCAAAATTATCAGATATTGAGCGAGCAATTTTAGGAAACGAAGATAAGTATGAGAATTATAGTTCAACTGATTTTAATGCTGTATTACAGCCTTTTTATGATAAGCAAATTAAAATTGCTGCAGATTTAAAGGAGTTAGAAGTAGTTCTCAAAGAGCGTCAACAAGCTTTATCTGATTATCGTTCTAAATATCAAGAGTTAAGAAACACTCAAATAGAGGCTTTGTCACAAATATCGGTGGCTAGAACATCTGAGCTTAGTGATTACAAGGTAAATCTAACTAAATTAGAGAGTGAATTAACTACAGCTAAAGCTGAACTTAAAAAGATGCAATCTATAAAAGATATTTGTCCAACTTGTGGGCAAAAACTTCCTAATATTACAAAACCTGATACCACTGAGCTTGAGCAATCTATTGCTACACTAAATGAGTCTATAGCCGAAGTCAAGCATAATATTGACAATATTGACGATAAGTATGATGAGCTTAAAGTAGCAACCACTATGAAGTATTCTGCTGAGCTTAGTGATTTGGAGTTAGCTGGTAAAGAAGCATCAACATTGGTAAATGAATTAAATAATGAACTCATAGAGTTACGTAACAATGAGTCTAATACTAAGTTAACTATTGCTAAATATGAGGAAGCAAGAGATAATTCTGTTAGATTACTAGCTGAGCTAGAAGCTGAAAAGATTAAATTAGAGCAAGATAAGCAAGAATTAGTTGATAAAATATTGTATATTAATAATATAAAAGAAGAAACTCAAAAAAGACTTGAAATTGTAAATAAAATGTATATGATTGCAATTAGAGACTTTAGAGGTTTTCTTCTTACAAATATAATTGATTTTATCAATAATAAATCAAAGGAATATTGCAAAGATATTTTTGAAACAGATAAGATTGAGTTTATGCTTGATGGTAATTACATAAATATTTTTTATGACAACAAGCAATATGAGAATTTATCTGGTGGAGAAAAGCAGAAAGTTGACCTTATAGTTCAATTTTCAATCAGAGATATGCTTTGTAAATTCTTAAATTTTAGTTCTAACATTATTGTGCTCGATGAGATATTTGATAATCTTGATGCTGTAGGTTGCCAAAGAGTGTTAAATGTTATTGCTAAAAAATTATCTGATATAGATAGTATTTATATTGTAACACACCATTCAGATATTGATTTACCAATTGATAATGAGATTGTTGTAATTAAAAATGAGAATGGTATTAGTGAGATAAAGCAATGATTTTTAAAAAACCAAATATATCATACACAGATATGTGTATTTACATAGATAAACATGCTTATGAGCCAGATTGCAATGACAATCTGGTTTACGAGTATCTATATCATTTATTATATATGTTAGCTAGAAAGAGTAATTATTTTAATGCTGAGCATTATTATGAGGACTTTGCGCTGCAATCAGCTGGAAAAATGTTTATGAGGTATAAAAATCCAAAGCAATATGAGTTAGATGAGCAAACTCAGCAGCCAAAGCTAACTAAAATTGTTAGTGTTCTAAATTATATAAAGTGTAAGATATACCCAATGAAGGTAGAATTTGAGCAACATAATTATTCACAAACAGGTAGCGGTGAAGAGGAGCTATCTGATCCAAATGATTATGCATTTGTTAGAAAGCTATGTTATGATAACGAGTTAAATAAACTAGAGTTTACTGATTATCTACATAGAATAGTTATAGTTGTTCGTAAAGAGCTAGAAAAAATTCCTTATGTTAGTAATAGAGCTGTTTGGAGAAATATCTATATAAGCTGTTTATTAACTCTATTGAATTCTATAACACTCAGTAATAAGAATAAGGAGAAGCTGTATATAAAAGGCAATTATATGTATACACGAGAATCTTATATTGAGAAAGTTTATAGAGAAGAATCAGTTGATCCAGTTCTATTGTACCATCTCGAACCTTCAATGAAGCCATATATATTTGTGTTAACTAATAAAGTTAAGAAAGTTTTAGCTAAAGATTTGAGTAATATGATAAAGTCTTGGGAACCCACAGATGAGATGGTTAAAAATATGTTATTTACAATGATAGAAGAAAGTAATGGTAAAGATGACAGATGAACACTAACAAAGAATTAAATAATTTAAAATCTACAAATATATATTCGCTTATGCTTTTTGCAATGTATAAGCTTATAAATATTCCTGAATACTCAACTTTAAGCGAGTTAGTTTATATATTAAATAAAGACGATTTTTTAAATTTATGCGAGTATTTTGGTGGAACAACAATAAAAATTCCAACAATACACGAGTTAAAATCGTTAACATATGCATTACTATTATACCAATATGTCAATATAGATAATATTGATTATAATGAAGCCCTTAAATTAATTGGTCATGATTCAAATGAGTTGCGTGAAGTTAAAACAAATTATGCCAATTTATGTGAAGTGCTTAAAAATTATAAATTTGATTTAAATGGTAAGTAAAATGTTAAAAGATGAGCTAAATATAATATTACGTGATTTAGATAAACACAATCGAAGTAAATCGCAGTTATTAGAACATTTTGTATCTGCAAGATTAGACGCATCGCTTAATGTTTACTATGCTGAGATCTTGGAAAGTTATGAGTTTTTGAAGTCACGCAACCAACTCAAGCTTGCTAAAAAAATTAATAGGAGGTTGTGATATGTCTAATTTATTAACTGATTTACACGTTCTAACTAGTATACCACGAGCATCATTTGATAAGTTAACTGAGAAAAGTATATGGTGTATTTGTAGTGATGTAGAAGAATCAATTTTGAAAAAAGAAAATATAACAAAAGTTGATATTGGCATTGGAGATTTGTATATTAAGTTAGAAGATGATATGATAAAGTATAAATTTATACCATCTCAACAATTAGAAGAGGCTGTAAAAAATACTGTATTAAACGGTAAAAATGTTTTAATTGATGTAGTAGAAACTACATTGGCAGCTAGATTTGTAAATACATATAAGGATATATTTCAATGAGCGATAAAGATTTAATAGTTAATGAGCAAAGTGATGATATTATTATAAATACTTTGCCGCTTGATTTACAAACAGCTCAAGTAGCTCAACAAATTTTAGATGAGCAAGATATTGATAAAGTTAAAGATTTAACACACTTATTTAATCTTAACCAATCTAAGAAGAATGTACTTAGAGTGATGAGACTAAATGGACTATTAGATAAGGTATCAGATCAAATCATTGAAAGATTTGAACAAAGACCTGGTGAATTTTCTAATAGTGATTTATTACAATATATGCAAGTTGTTCAAGCATCTATTGATAGAGCTAATAAGAGTGTTAATTTAGTTGAAGAAGCACCAATAATAAACTTTAATCAGCAAAATGTAAATATAAGCGTTACAGAAAGTGAGTTAGATAGAGAATCTAAATCTAGAGTTATAGATGCTGTATCAGCACTTTTAGCACAAATTAATAAACAGAATGATAATTCTGATTATATAGAAATTAATGATAATATTAAAGGAGAAACAAATGATGAGCAAGAATGAGAACATTGTTGAAAACGAGGCAGTAAAGGAAGAAGACATGGAAGCTGTAGAATTTACTAAAGACTGTGGGGATGCTTCAGCAGAAAGAGCTAAGGAGCCTACAAGGGAGCAAATTATAGAAGCGTATAAGGATCTTGATACTAAATACACTAAGCTTTTCAGAGCATATGCTAATCTTATGGACCTATATCTTGGTAACACTCCACAAGGTAAGTAAATATGCAAGTACTAACTATTAATTTTAAAAGCGGTAGTAAGTTAGAGATTCAAATTAAAAAGGCATTAACACCAATTGATTTTAGACAATTATTAGCTACTTTAAGGCGTGATACATGCATCACTGATTTGAATTTAGTAGATGGCTATTATTATATCGATGTTAATGACATTGATTCAGTGTCATTAACTGAGAAAAAGAATAAAAAACAAACACTTAAGGAAACAACATAATGGGTGATTTAATTGAAAAGTTTCCTGAAGAGCTCAAACTTCAGGAAGGTGAGACGTATAAACAATATAAGGGAAGAATTGTTTCTAGTAAAGAGAAATATGGTTTAACTTGGTTTGATGTTAGAGATTTGATAAATTTTGCATTTAATTTGAACCATGATGAGAGCGTTTATAGAAAGTATTATTATACTCTAAGAGATAGAAATAAGCTGGAAGAGCCAACTATGTCACAAGACGATGAAACTTGGTTTAAACTTAGAAAAGAAAAAATAAAGCTCTCTGATATTAAGTCACAAGCAAATCAATTTATTAGGAGACTAAGTAGAGAAGAAACTCTTATTGAGATAGCGCATGATGCTGCAAGTCAAATTAGTTGCAAAAAAATTCTTCCTGAGTTTAAAGAGCCTCTATGGGCTAATTCCGGAAACTCTTCAGCTATTTTACAACTAGGTGACTGGCATTACGGTATAGAGTGTAATAATTATTGGAATAAATATAATCCAGATATTGCTAAAAAGCGCATAGCTAAATTGAGATCTAAAGTAATTGAGAAGTGCGCTAAAGAAAAGTGTAAAGAAATACACGTAGTGAATCTTTCAGATTTAATTTCTGGTAGAATACATTTGTCTATAAGATTACAAAACAGAATAGATGTTATTACACAGATAATTGAAGTGTCTGAAATAGTGGCTGAATTTCTTGTAGATTTATCTAAATATATGGAAGTTCATTACTACGACTGTTTAGATAATCATAGTAGAATTGAGCCAAATAAGAAAGATTCACTCGATTTAGAATCATTGGTTAGAATCATACCTTGGTATCTTAAATCAAGATTAACAAATTCTAACATACATATACATGATAACAAATTTGGTGATGATATTATTTCATTTAAATGTATGGATTATAATATAGTTGGCGTGCATGGCGATAATGATAAGCCAATAAAAGTTGTAGATAACCTTACATTATTAACACATCAACACTATGATTTAGTTTTAACCGCTCATTTGCACCACTTTGGTGGAGATGAGAAGAATCAAACGTTAGTAATTAGTAATGGTTCACTTATGGGTACTGACTCTTATGCTGAGAAGCTAAGGTTGAGCAGTAGACCATCACAAAATCTAATTATAGTTACCAAAGAATCTGTTGCAGATTCTATTCATAGAATTCTGTTAGATTAAAAACACACTACAATAATAAATAAATTTAATAAGATATAGGTAAGTCCTTTAAGGTAAGTCCTATAGTAAGGAGTAAGTTAATGAAGTATTATAGTGAGATGCTAGACAAGCTTTTTGATACTAGCGCACAATTGAAGGTTGAAGAAAGCAATTTTATTGCTAAGAAGAAAGCTGCAGAAGATGCAGAAAAAACTAAGCAAGCTCAACAAAAACAGGCAAGAGAAGCCTTAGAACAGTCTAAAAAGCAGTATGCTGCTGCTGTTGAAAGTGCAGATATTTGTGTAAGTGAAGCATATAAGGTTTTGGAGCTAGCTAAAGAAGATGCTAAGAAGCTGTCTGAAGAGTATATAAAGCAACTTGATGCCATTATGGCTCCAGCTAAAAAAGCTGTTGCTGACGCTGAAGCTGCTAAATTTAAAGCAATTAAAGAATTTAATGAGAGATTTGGACCGTATAAGGTAAATTATACAGGTAACAGAGCTGTTGAAGAGTATCAACGCTCTAGAACTATATTTGATCCGTTTCAATTTCTTGATATATTTTTAAGTAATAATTAAAAGTAAATATTATAGTGTGTTTTTGGCAATTAGTAAGCAATATTTACTAATTGCCTTTTGTATATTATTATAGCAAATTTTAAGGAGGTAAATAATTTGTCAAAAGTAACGATACAGAGCTATACAGCTAAAAATCCAATTTCAATGATTGGTGAAGAAGCCGGTGTGTGTTGGGGTGCTGACACATCAGATTGTGATAAGAATTATAAGAGAGGAATTGATTGTTTAGAAAATCAGCACGGTAGAACATTTGAATTTCCAGATGTTTATATGGTTTTCGAAGGTTATTCAGCTCGTGTGATTAGAGAGTGGTATACACATATAGGTGGTGGCCCAACTAGATTACAAGCAAGCACTCGCTATATAAATTATCAAGATGGATTTGAGTATGTAACTCCTACAACAATAAAAGCAATTCCTGAAGCACAAGCTGTTTATGATGAGATTATGAGTTTAATTGCTGAGGCTGGTAAGAAGCTTGAAGATCTCGGAGTTCCTCGTGAAGATAGTGCATTAGTTTTGCCTTTAGGTATGACATCAAAGATTGTATGTAAACACAATTTGAGAAATTTAATGGACATGTCAAGACAAAGAATGTGCTCAAGAGCATATCATGAATTTAGAAGATTATTTAATGATATTTGTAAAGCTTTATGTGATTATTCACCAGAGTGGAAATATATAGTTAGACACTATTTTATGCCAAAGTGTGAATATCTTGGTTATTGTCCAGAAAAGTATAGTTGTGGTAGAAAAGGACCTAAAGTAAAGGAGCTTGTTTTAGAATGATTGATGTTATAATTATTACAGAACCAAAAAATAAGAATGGTAATTATGAAATTACTGAAGAAAAGTTAAGAAACCTTATCCAAGAAGCTTATAATAAAGGTTATAATCAAGGCGCAATGAGCGTGCCAATTAGCATTAACCCAACTCCTTATGGGGAGTTCAATCCAGGACCAGGTATAAAATCACCATCCGATATTACACCGAAGCCTTGGTGGGGTGAAGTAACTTGTAAAGTACTTAATTGCGAGAATAAATTAACAGATGGGGATACCTGTACAGATAGTCGAGATTTTAAAGATTATCCAGTAGGAGAACAAATTCCTATTCCTGGATTGGAGGACTATTAATGGCAATAAAGCACATAAGAGATTATTATGATGAGATTTGCAATCAATATGCAGATATGCTCAAAGAAATTAGAGATTTTGAAGAAGAAGCAAGACAAGGTTTAATTGAGCCTGAAAGACTTGATAAAATTAAAGAAGATATTAAGCCTATGAAGGACAATTATGAGCGTTGGTCTTATATGATGTTCTTGCTTAATTTACCAACACGTAAAGAGAAGCAGAAGCACTATGAGCGACAAAATAAGAAATTTTTAAAAGCCATCAGTAATACAAATAAGATAGATGCAATTATAGAAGAAAATAATAAATCTATAGAATCTATAAACTCTAAATAGTTGATTTAATTTAACAATTGTATTATAATATGATTATGGAGGTAAATATATTATGAAAATTGTTGTTGAAGGACCAAATAATGTTGGTAAGAGTACTTTAATTAGTAAGCTTAAAAAAGAAATTCCTTGGATGAATTTCCAAATTGAACATGTCGACGGTGGTTGCCCAAATGATTTTGCATTCCATTGGGATATGTTAAAGCTCCCACAGAATATGATTTTTGATAGATTCTATATCGGCGAAAGAATTTATCCAGAAATTTATGGTAGAGAGTCTAAACTCACAGATGAACAACTTGAGGACTTGTGTGGAAGATTTAATGATGTGATAATTATTCTTGTTGATGCTGATTATAATTTCATTTTGAAAGCATATGAGAATAAAGGTGAACAAAAGGAAATTGATTCTGAATTTATCTTTACTGAAAAAGCCAAATTCTACGAATATGGTGAAAAAATTAAAAGTTGGGGATTACAAGTTATTAATGTGAAAAATCATCTGCCAGGTAAAGGTTATGATGCTGATCCAACTGTGGATGATGTAGTTAGAGATATTAAAGCAATGTGTTTGAAGGAGTATAATTGAGAATGAAGAGAGCAATAATTGTAAATCCAAGAGCTGGTAAAAAGGAACTATCAACAATTGGTGATAATGAGTGTTTCGGTTTCTGTGAATTGCTAAAGCAATGTGGCATTGAACCTAAATATCTAAAGCCTACTAAAGTTGATAATGACATGACAATAACCGTTGATGACTTTAATACATTGAACGATTTTGATTACGTGTTTGTGTATAATTTTAATCCAAACTTCTTTGGTGGAGCAGAAGATAAGTTTTTAATGAATTGCTATAAACTACTATCTAAATGCACCAAACCAATTTACTATTTATTGGTAGATATGGGTATATTTTTTAAGCAGCTTGGTGAAAAGATAATGGAGCGTGACTGGGAGTCTGTTAAAGATTGTACATACAATGATCTTGTTGTAGGTGATATTCACTATATTTCACAAGGCTATAACATTAACCTAATAGATAAGCTTAAAGCAAATAAAGGTGTTGTGTCTACGAAAACATCATATTTCCCACTTCAATTTTGTGCACTATTAAATGAGGGTAGAGTACAACCATTTGGTGAGTATAACATGAATAGAGAATATGATCTTTACTATGGTGGTAGTTATAGATCTGGCAAGCGTCATGAACAGTTCAAAGAATATCTATTTAATAGAGATATAAAGACAGGGTTCTTTGGAACAATTTCTTTAAAAGATTTTAAAGGTGATCACGGTGATATTGTGCCAGATTTTAACGGTAAAGTAAAGCAAGAAGCTATTGTATCTGAGAATAAAAAGGGACTCGCCACCATCATTCTTAATGAGACAAATTATAATAATAATGTTGTAACACTTAGAGTGTTTGAGAGTCTCCTGGCAGATATGGTAACATTCATAGATGAGAAGTTTGATTGCAATAGACTTATTTTCTCCAATGATGAGGTATTGCGTAGCTTCAATTATGTATCAAATGGTAAAGAGCTTGAACAGAAGATTAAAGCACTTAAAGAAGATGAGAACTTTTTAGCTGATATAATTAGAAGACAGAGAAATGAGTTTAATAGATGGTTTGACGTGGAACAACTTAAATCAATGCTATTGAGCATATTGGATGAGGTGGAATAATGGGTTACAGTAGCTTTCAAGTGGCTTATATGCATGTGCTTGACGACGTGTATAGATTTGGTAAAGATGTGACTGTTAGAGGTTTAGAAATGAAGGAAAAGATTCCTTATTATTTCGAAATAGATAACCCTAGAGATAGATTGTTACATTTAGATAGCAGAAAAAATATTGATAAATATGTTTTTGGAGAGTTAATGTGGTATCTCTCTGGCAGAGATGATGTCAAGTTTATTGATAAATATTCTAAAGTTTGGGCACCACTGTCTGACGATGGCATACACAGTAACTCAGCATATGGTAAATACATATTTAGAGATATGCCTACTAAGGGTTGGGGTACTGGCTACTCTGATGAAGAAGAAATGACATTTAAATCACAGTGGGAATATGTTAAAGAGACTTTAACAAAAGATCCATATTCAAGACAAGCAGTTATTCAAATTAAGCCTATTCAAATGTATAATACTAAAGATGTAACTTGTACATATTTTTTACAATTCTTTATTAGAAACAATAAATTAGATATGTTGGTTGGAATGCGTTCAAATGATTTATTATTTGGTACAACATATGATGTATTTATGTTTACATTTATACAAGAGCTTATGGCAGCAGAGCTTGGTTTAGAGCTTGGAGTATATAAACATTTTGCAGCTAATATGCATATCTATATGAGAGATAGAGAAAAAATAGAAGCAATTCTTAATAATGGTTATGATTTGAATACAGTTCAGTTTGCTCCAATTCCAGCAGATTTTAGAACTAATGATTTACCAAAACTTCTTAAATTAGAAGAACAATATTGGTCAGATGATAAACAATTAGATAAAGAGTTGATAAACAGTTTATCAACAGTAGGTAAACAACTTTTAAGTTTGTTAACAAAAGAACAGTATTGATTTTGTATTTTATTAAAAATAAATATATAGGAGATTGATATGGGAAGAGAATATCCAAAACTACAAGTAAAAAGACTTAGCGAGAATGCTAAGATGCCAACTAGAGGCACCAAGGGCTCATCAGGGTTAGATGTTTATACACCAATAGATATACTAATAGAGCCAAGAAAAGACATCCTTGTGCCTCTAGATTTATCATTTAACATCCCATTTGGTTGGGACTTAGTTGTACATAATAAATCTGGAGTATCTACAAAGAAGAAGCTTTCAAAAGGTGCAGAACTCATTGACAGTGATTATACTGGTAATTGTCATGTTCACCTATTTAATAATTCAGACGAGATTGTAACATTTAATAAGGGTGATAAAATCGCTCAACTTGTTATGAGAGAAGTTTGGATGGGTGAGCTTGAAGAAGTTGATGAAATTATTAAAGATACTGATAGAGGTTCTGGTGGCTTTGGGTCTACTGGAGATAGATGAGAGAGGAGCCCTAGTGGCTCCTCAATTTTGTATATAATATTATATATTTAGGAGGTAATGTATTAAATGAGTATTGTTCGCGTGAAGAAAGATGGGCCTGGAGATGAGTACTATACACCAGATTACATAGTTGAGATTTTGGTTCCATACTTAAAGAAGAAAAATTTTAAAACAATCTGGTGTCCTTGTGATAAAGATTGGAGTGAGTATGTAAAAGTACTTAGTGCTAATGGTTTTAATGTGGTGTATACACATATAGACGAGGGACAAGATTTTCTAACTTTTGAACCAGATTTTGAATTTGATGCAATTGTTACAAATCCACCATTTTCAATTAAAAACAAAATTTTAGATAAGTGTATAAGTTATGGTAAACCTTGGGCTCTACTGTTGAGTGCAACATGCATTCAAGGTGCTTCTCTTATTAAAACAATAAGTCAGCAAGACATCAACTTTATTATATTTGATAGACGAATATCTTATAATGGCGAAAGACCACCATTTCCAAGCTGGTATTTTACACATGGTATCTTAGATAAAAATGAGTTTTATATTTATGAAGAAGATCCAAATGATTTGTATGCTAGATGGAAAGCAAAAACCAATTAACACATTAGATTTATATAAACTGAGCTAAATTTATTATAATGTGAGGATAAATGATGGAAAAACTATTAAAAGATTTAGGTATTACTAAAGCTGGTAGCTATTCTAGAGACGGGTCTTATGTTATTGATTTAAATAGCAGCGAAGAATTTGGTAAGATTTACTCTCTTTTGGAGAATAGCAAAGATTTAGAATATATGGAAGAGAATAATCTATTAACTATATCTAATGCAAGTATGACATATAGATATGGCGAAGATTATCAATTACAACTTATTGCTGATTTTAATAATGACGCATATAAGCTAGTTGTTAACGATATTTGATTTAATTTAAATGGAGGTAAAATTAAATGAAAGAAATTATCACAGATTTTGAAAAGCTGTCTGCTTGGAGCAGCGAAGTTGATCCAGGTAAAGGCGGAAAAAACACTCAAGAAATAGTTACAGAGCTTAAAAAGGTAGTTAGAGAAAAGAATTTGAAAGGTCTTTCTGCTCCACAAATTGGTTATGACGCAAGAATATTTGTAATCAATTTCAACGGCGATATTAGATCTTTCATAAATCCAATTATATATAATGCTTCTGGTATTGAGTTGTCTAGAGAAACTTGCTCAAGTATCCCAGATAAAACTTTTATTAGAATTAGAAATAATGTAGTAGAAGTTAGTTATCTTACACCACTTGGTAAAGTAGAATCTAGAAAGTTATTCGGTATGGCAGCAATTGTATTTCAGCACCATATGGACCACTTAAATGGCTTGCTTTTATCAGATGTAGGTTTAGAGATTGATGAAGCATTTGATAATGCCACTGATGACGAGAGAGCTGAAGTCATTAATGCTTATTTAGATAGTCTTGATTTAAGAAGAAAAGAACTTAGCGAAGAAATCGCAAGTGACGATAATCTTAACAAGATGGAAAAAGCTATTGACTTTATTGAAAAAGTGCAAAATGGTGAAGTTACACTTGATATGTCTACAACACCAGCAACAGAGCAATGAAGTTTGAGTATAAGACATTTGTCTCTTTTGAAAAAGAGCTAGAAATTGATGATATAGGCAATTTTGCTATAGAAGCAGTCTATAACTCTAATTCAACTCTAGGCCCTCATTATAAGTACTTAGTTATACGAACAACTTTTGGTATAGTTTCAGTATTTGAGTATGACGCAATTTTACCAGATTTTAAACTATTACCGAAATCTGTTACTAATAGCTTTGATAGATTTGATTGGTCAGAGTATAAAATAATAAAGAGAATAGAAAAATTTTTAGCTAATGTTGAAGATGTAAAAGTAATAACTATGCAAGAAGCATTAGCTAACTGTAGAAGTATAATTGACTATTTTGGTGATTTGAATAACTATTAAGGAGTTGATTTTATGATCAGTGATGTTAACCATTGACGACAAAAACACCAGTGAAGGACTTCTATAATAGAATAATAGGTTTTGTGGAAGTGGACTCACAAGGAAACAAGATTGTGAAAGACTTTTATAATAGAGTTGTTGCTAAATATGATGCAAAGGCTAATGTTACAAAAGACTTTTATAATAGAATAGTTGGTAAAGGAGACATAGCTACTATGCTCCTTAAGCCATATAAATAATAAATAAAAAGGAGAAATTTAACAAATGGCAGGAAATAATTTATTGCATATGTTAAGAGGCAGCAGCACATCTGCTGCACAAATACTAAATCCTGGCCAACCATTCTACAACTATGTTAAAAATTATTTAACAGTTGGCGGTAAAGATGGCACAACAGGTACAAACGGTAAACCTATAGCTGCTAGAGATTTGGTTGGATATGTAGGTGATACTACAAATAACATTAGCAATACAAACACAACTGAGCTTTATAGGCTCGGTAATCTCATTGACGATGAGTTTAATGTGACATATAAAGGTAACGAGGTATTAAGAGTTCTCGATACAATGACAATGCTTCAAGCACCAACTGGGGGATTAGGATTAAAGACCTCGGGCACTAATGCAATGCTTTTTGAGAATGATACTGACGCATTTATGCGTTTAACTACAGAACCTGTTCCTGGTAATAGTGGAGAATCACATACGCGCGTAAGGTTAGGTAATAACAACACAGTTGTGCTACAACATGGTGCTTCTACCAATGGTTATTATGGTTCTATATTGTTTGAGGAAAATAATATGTACTTTAATATGTTGGGCTTTGATTCAACTGCAGACGCATATAGGGACTTAGAGTTTGTCGTAGCTCAAGCTGGTAGTATGCGTTATGCATATGGTTTATTAGATATCAGTTTAGCTGCTAGACCTGAAGGTGGGCGTGATATTGATAGACTATTTGGTGCGCAAATAAAAGCTAGAAGCATTGTACCTTATACACAATCTGGTAGAGATGATGGTGAGGTATTCAATTTAGGAACCTCTACAAATATGTGGGACAATGTATATACAAATGAGATATCAGCTACAAGTGTTTTAACAAACACACTTAGAGCACCAAATAGCACCGCAGACTTAGACTTGTATTCAAATACAAACATACAGTTGACTACACCTAGTGTTTTAATAAATGCAGAAGCTTTACGTCCTCAAGGTGATAGTGATATTACTGTGCCAGTTAGTTTAGGCACATCTGTAAACCATTTTACGCAAGCATATATAGACCATATTAACACTGGTGTGCTCACGCTTTTTGGAGACAGAAACGTGTCAATTATCCAACAATCTAGTAACGGTTCTAAATCTATTTCGTTAGATACTAGAACATTTAAATATGCTTCTACAAGAGGTAAAAGTGGTTATAATACAGTATGGGTAAATTATAATTATGATATTTTATATGATAACGCCATAATATTTGAAGATGTTGGAAATGTTAAGCTTACAAACAGGCAGCAGGCTGGTGTTGACACAATGCTATATACTTTCTTAGCAACATTGGACAATAACGGCGAAGATTTAATAAGCGCTCTAAGTAGATTTAGTAATATGTCTCAAGTTGCGAGCTCAATATCTTTGTTAGTAACAGCTAAAGACGGTAAAGAATATTTATTAAACACAAACACACCAATATCTGATTATTTTAGACAAATAACTGTAGATAACGTCTATAATATATTTACCATATCCTCTGCCGTACTAGCCCAAGACATTATACAGTATATAACAAGTGACTTAAATATAAGTACCTTGTTTGAATCTGATGCTAATTATAAATTCTCATTAGTGTTTATGGGTACTGAGACCACTGATAGTTGGACTAATCGTGTTGCAATTCCAGATAACTTTTTAACTGATAGTAAGTATAAAGCGCATATTAGCGGAACGATTAGATAAACTAGTTGATTTCCTCTTTCTTTTGTGTTATAATTAACATGTAACCAAAAGAAAGAGGAGTCTTATTATGAAATACACAATTGTTACAAGTTTAGTAGGAAGAGTTGAGGAAAAATTCAACAAGTTTGCTAAAAAATTTAGCAAATATGGCAAAGATGTTATATCATTTGAAAAATCTGAGAGTTATTATTCAGACGAGCAAAAGTGTTATGTAACAGATATTGATATTCAAGGTTCCTATATAATTGAAGGATACGAGTTCATAGGAACTCTTGAATATATTGAAGAGCAAAATTGTAATCTTGTTAAAAAGATAAATCCAGACGTAGAAGTTCCAGAAAAGTACAGAACATCTACTGAGTGTGACCACTGTAAAACAAAGAGATTTAGAAAGAACACGGTTCTTTTAAGAAACATTGAGACAGGTGAATTTATTCAGGTCGGTAAAGCTTGCGTAAAAGATTATCTTGGTGTTGATGTGGTTGATTACGCTAGATATATTAGTTGGTTTAAAACAATGGAAGATTACATTGAATCAACCATAAGACCAATTGAAGGTACTCATAAGAGACCTTGCTATAGCGTAGAAGAGATTCTTCTTCAAACAGCTGAAAGAGTTAGAGAATTTGGTTATATATCAAAAGCTCAAGCAAATGCAGCTTGGTATGATGAGAATAGACATCTTGATACAACTTCAAGTGTATTATTCCATACGATGGTAGAATCAGTTGATGGTTATGGTAAGATAATTTACCCAAAATATGAAATTACTGATTACGCTAGAGACTATGTTAAATCAGCTATAGATTGTATAAACAATATGGAAGAAACAGATTATATCTATAATCTTAAAACTCTTCTTAAAGTTGAATATGTTGAAGTTGATAAAATAGGAATGGTTGTATCTTTAATTGGTATTTATATTAGAGAGCTCTACAAAAATGAAGAAAAGAAAAGAATAGCTGCTAGTACTTCAAAGCATATAGGAGCTATTGGAGATAAAATTCAATTTGTAGGAAAACCAGAACTACTCACATCATATGATACAGATTTTGGTGTAACTAGAGTTTATAAATTTGTAGTTGAAGGTGATGAAATAATTTGGAAGACTGGAAACTACTTAGATCCAAATATAGCTGTTGCTCTTAAAGGAACTATTAAAGAACATTCTGATTTTAAAGGAATTAAGCAAACTGTTGTTACAAGATGTAGAATTTGCAAATAATAAATTGTATATTAAGATAGCTAGTAGTGATATTAGCTATCTTATTTATTCAAGGAACATATTATGGAATATTCAAATTTTATAGAATATAAACAGAAACATACATGCTCTTGTGAGCATTGTAGGGAACATATTTTTGTATATAGAGATCATAATGGTGATGTAATTAAAGAAGTTGTTAAATTGGTGTGTTACGGTATGAGAGAGATGCCAGAGTGCATATATGGAGGTAATAAACACCAATGCAGAATTCTATAATTATATTGCTTTGATATAGATTTAGAGAAAGGAAATTATTATGAAGGTAGAATTTTACACAATTCATTGTCCAGCTTGTAAGATGATTAAAATGCTAATGGACAAAAAGGGAATTGAATACACAATGTATGATAACAGAGATGAGGTAATTGCAAAAGCTGATGAGCTTAATGTTAAAGGTGCCCCATTTGCAGTTATTGACGGAACAGTGTATAATAATGAAAATCTTAAGAAATGGGTAGCAGGGTACATGGCATGAAGAGTAGTAAATCAATTGTAGAAGATTATTTAAAACAGAGTGACTGGAGAGTAAAAGAGAACTCAAATTCCCCATTTAGTTATGGTGGTCTTAATAAGTATACATCAAGTGAAGTAAATAAAGACTATTGGCTTAGAAATGTATACCCAGAATATATTGCGCAAGCATATGTGCAAAATTATATTCATATTCACGATTTAGGTGGTTTAACACTTTATTGTTGTGGATATTCATTAAAAGATGTTTTACTTAAAGGTGTTAGAGGAGTTCCAAATATTCCTACATCATCACCAGCAAAACACTTTGATTCTGTATTGAATCAATTATCAAACTTAATCACAGTTTTTCAGAATGAAATCATGGGTGCTGTTGCATTTAATAGCTTTGATACACTCTTAGCACCATTTATTAAATATGACCACCTTTCATATAAAGAAGTAAAGCAGTGCATGCAAAACTTCATTTACAGCATTAACTCAAATTCAAGAGCAGGTGCAGAACCAGCATTCTCAAATATTACATTTGATTTAACACCTCCAGAAGATTTGTTAGATGACTATGTAATTATTGGTGGAGAACTTGAAAGTTTTACATACAGATCTTGTCAAAAAGAAATGGACATGCTAAATAAAGCATTCTATGAGACAATGCTTGGTGGAGATGCTGAAGGTAAATTATTTGCTTACCCAATTCCAACATATAATATTCATAAGAGATTTGACTGGGATAACCCAAATAACAAGCTCCTATGGGAAATGGCTGGTAAATATGGTACACCTTACTTTGCAAACTTTGTAAACTCAGATATGGACGTTTCAGATGTTCGTTCAATGTGTTGCAGACTTAGACTTGACCTTAGTGAACTTAGACGCAGAAATGGTGGTTTATTTGGTTCAGGTGATAGTACGGGTTCAATAGGCGTAGTTACAATCAACCTTCCAAGAATTGCATATGAAAATAAAGGCAATAAAGAAAAGTTTTTTGAGGAGCTTTCTAAATATCTTGATATTGCAAAAGATAGTCTTGTGATGAAGAGAGAATGGCTCCAAAGAGAAATCATTGATACAAACGCTATTCCAGCATTTATGGAATATGTTGGTACTATGGATAACCACTTTTCTACTATCGGTGTAGTTGGTATGAATGAGGCTTGTGAAAACTTTATGGGTTGTGGTATTGTTACTGATGAAGGTAAACAATTTGCTCTTGAAATTGGTGCTCGCATTAGAAATAGATTGCTTGAGTATCAGGATGAGTGTGGTTGTTTATTTAACTATGAGGCAACACCAGCTGAATCAACTTGTTATAGATTTGCTCTTAGAGATAGAAAAGACTATCCAGAAATTATCACACAAGGTTCTGGCTTAGATTGCTACTATACAAATAGCTGTCATATCCCAGTAAAAGATATTGAGAGTATTGATAAGACCTTCAAACACCAGGAAGATTTGCAAGTACAGTTTACAGGTGGTACAGTAATTCACGTTTATTTAGAAGGTGCTATTTCAGGAGAGCAAGCTAAAGCAATTGTTAAAGCAGTAAATGAAAATTATAAAGTACCTTATATGTCACTTTCACCAATCTCAAGATATTGCCCAGATCACGGCTATGTTAAAGAACATGTTAATAAGTGTCCAATCTGTAAGAAGAAGGTATCTAAATATCAGAGAATCACAGGTTATTTGAGATGTATTGATAACTTTAATAGAGGAAAGAGAGCTGAGTTTGAAGATAGAGCTCAACTTAATATAGAAGAAGATGCTACTAAAGAAAATTGAGGATGAGAATCTAAATCATTATAAAAAACCATCATTGTTATTAGCTTTTCCTTATTGTAACTGGAAATGTGAAAAAGAGTGCGGTAAGCAAGTATGTCAAAACAGCATACTTGCTAGTGCACCAACATACAATTTTGATATAAGATGTTTAGTAGATGCATATTTAGGTAATAATATTACAAGTGCTGTTGTGTGCGCTGGCTTAGAACCTTTTGATTCTTGGGATAATCTTATTGCATTTATATCACTATTTAGATATTATTCTCCTGATGATGTTGTAATATATACAGGTTATAAAGAAGAAGAAATTAAAGATAAATTATATATTCTATCATTATATGAAGATATTATAGTTAAATTTGGTAGATACATACCTGACAGTGAACCTGTATACGATGAAATTTTAGGAGTAGAATTAGCTTCTAATAATCAATATGCGAAGGTTATAACTTATGACGAGTATAAAGCAAACAAGCAATAAAGAATTATTAAATGATATATTGAAGCAATTAGAGGAAAACAATCATTATTGTCCTTGCAGTCTTACTAAAACAGTTGATGATAAATGTATGTGTAAAACATTTAGGGAAGTAATTGCCTCAAGTGTCCCAGGTAAATATGAGTGTAATTGCGGCAGATATATAGTTGAAATAAGTTAAAGAAGAGGCAGTTATTGTCTCTTCTTTTTGTATTTTATATTAACTAAATTAAAGGAGAATTGAAATGGATAAAGAATCAATTGCAGTGCCTGTTGGCGCAGAGATGTCAGAAAACATTAAAAATATCATTGAAGGCAGTAAGTTTGATGATATACTAGGTGATTTCAGAGCTAAAGGAGTTACTAGTCAAAGTGTTTCAAAACAAGCAGACAGTGGGAATGATAATGTTAATAAACCTAAACATTATACACAAGGTAAGATTGACTGTATAGATGCGATGAGGGAAGCATTTGGAGTAGAAGCTGTTAAAACATTTTGTAAGCTCAATGCATTTAAGTATCTTTGGAGATCAGAGCATAAGAATGGTGTAGAAGATATTGATAAAGCTCGTTGGTATACTGCTAAGTACGTGGAACTTAGTAAGAAGGAGACAAAGTAGTGTCAAAAGTTATTAAAACAATAAAAGCAGAATTAAAGTTAGATATTGAGGACCCAAGTAATAAGGAAGAACTTGAGAAAATTATTAGACAAAATATAGCGTCAGTATTAATAAAAGATGAAGATTGTATAAATTTAATTCAATTAGACATTGATGAGGATTATTTTGTATTAAACAAGTATATGGAGTGTATCGCAGATACATTGAGGCGTCAAGGTATTACTAATTTTATAATTGTACCTATAGGAGGTAGAGTAGGTATAAAAGATATTACTATAGATAAGATAGAGGTAATACATGAGCCCAGAGTTTAAAGTTTATACAAAAGATGAAACAAGAATAATTAAAAAATTTTTACTTTTACCACGAAAGATTGGGACAGAAAGAAAGTGGTTAAAAACTGTTTATATTATTCAGGCACATAAAATCTTTGGTTATGATGGCGATATGTGGTTTGATGTTTGTTTTGTAGGACAGGCTACCTATGAATATTATAAAACCACTGGTCAAGTTTTAGTAACTCAAGAAAAGATTGATAAGGCTTGGGAAGATTATTGTATGGGGTAACTCTATAATGACACATAATTATTTAGTCAATAATTAGTTGACTTGTGTACTTGTTAGTAGTATAATGTATTTACAAATTATGAAAGTTGAGGAATTTAATATGAGAAACATTGAAATTTTTTGTAAAGACATTTCTGGTGATGAGAGTGAGTATTCTCTCATTTGTACACTTAATGGTGAAGTTGTAAAGGAAAAACGTGAAATCTATAGTTTTGATGATGTATTAATTATGTGTTATGATTTCTACTATGAGGTTTGCGAAAGTCTTGTATATGATAGTAGATTTGATAAGTTAATTGTAAATATTACAAATGTTAAAGCTAGATAATTTCTAGCTTTAACACTTATATGAGGAGTAAGATATGGTAAAAACAATAGGTGTTAGAGCAGCATATATTAGCTTGTTATCAGAAGCAATTAATGACGTATTGGTGGCAAATAATATTACTGCTGATAAACTAATTGATATTAAGCTTGATAGTGCATCAGATAGTGATAAATATGCTTTAATTATTTATAAGGAGTAATTATGCAGTATTATGTAATCAAAGATAGAAAGACAGGAAACTATTATAGAGGTAAAGGTGTAAACCGTTGGGGCAAGTACTTTAACCAAGCCTCTATATTTAGAGTAGAAGGTCAAGCTAAAGATTCTTTAAAACATGTTAAAATAACTCGTCGAGTACACGATGATTTAGAAGCTGACCCAGTTATTGTATGTATAAATATTGTAGAGGAAGGTGAATTAAGATGCGAGCAAGAGTGATAACATTCGTTATATTAACAATATTAAGTCTATTTATTCTTTGCAGTTGTAATGATGCTGAAGTTCCCAGCTCAGATAGTTATGAGGTACTATCTGTCACTACGTTTGTAGAAGTTGAAACTAATGGTTTGGGTGGGGTATTCGGACAATGGATAGCTTACAATGTGAATTATGTAGATGCAGATGGAAATGTTAAGATAGTTCAAATTAGTCCTGATAATAATTACAGACATACACTCGCCGTAGGAACTTCTGATAAACTTGAAATAACAAGTGAAAATCATTATACTTTATATTTAACACGAGATACATATAACAAGTTGACCGGAGGTATAGTTCAATGAAAACTTATAAAACAAAAACAATGGAAGTTGAAGAACTTATTTGGGAGCCCGAATATAATTATAGCAAGTATATAGATAAAGAAGTTGAATATACTTATGATTCAACTGGTTACCTGAGAATCTTAATTGGTATTCTTTGTTTGCTGTTTACAGCTGTTTCTGTATTTATCTGTTTTTATCTTGGCATAACCGGCTTTGGTTCTGGTACACCGCTTAATGATTGGCAGTCAATTCTATGGGTACTTCCTTGGTTTACTGCAGTTTGCGTAGCTATTATTGTTAGTATTAAACTATGTGATATAGCAAAGTCTGATGAGGACGCTAACGAGCAAAGAGTTCGTGGTGAGATATACTCACAATATAAATTAAAACTTAAAGAGATAAGCGAACAAAGAGATGCTTGGAGAAAAGAGCATAAACTAGAATGTCTTGCAAATGACTTTGTTTCTAATAATATAACTATAACTAGATTATGTGAATTATGTAAAGATTTATCTACGACAGAACAGATTAAGGTTTTTACATTAATAGATAACTACCGTGATTATAGAGAAAGTTTAAAAAAGTAGTTGATATATGATTAGATATATGATATAATAATCTTGTAAAACAAATTAAGGAGATTATGTATTATGACAACATCACAAATCAAAGAAAGACTTAAAAAAGCAGAAGAGAGAAAAGTTAAAAAGCTCGGAACAATTGATAAAAAGAAGAAGTTAATTGAGAAGAAGACAGCTGCAGTACATAAGGCTGGTTATCAATTAACTGAAGAAGATCATAGAAGAGCTTATGAGCACGATAGAGAATTAGGTTGGACAATGTCTCAGATTGAGTATCTTCAAGATGATATTGAGAGAATCACAAAAGAGATTCCTGAAATTGATGCTTTGATTGAGAAATATAGGAAAATGCTTGAAGAAGGAATCAAGAAAGATGAGTTGTTTGAGAGCTTCCCAGAAATTTTCAAAATTCTTGAAAAAGAGCTTACAGAAAGATGGTTCAACTATGATATGGATAGAAAGAAGTTTTTAAGAGAAGAACTTTCTAATCTCGCATATAGAGAATTTATCAAAAAATATAAGCACTCTGGTTACGATCTCGCAGTATATAAAACAGAAAAACAGCTTAGAGAAGAAAATGAAAAGCATGCTCACTTATTCTTGCTTGATCTATATAATAGAGTAAATGCTATTACAGGTGAAGTTACTGATTATACAAACGTGTATTTAAATGGTCCAGCGCTCAACGGTATTATTACAGGTAAAGCTGGAAAAGCAAAGATTGAAACAATCATTGCTGGTGGTTATAATATTCAAAGAGAACATTATAGAGTTCTTGTACATTCTATTTAAGTAAAAGGAGAAAAAAATTATGTTTAGAAGAGAATTTAATTGGATTGATGCTATTGTAGGTCTTATTCTGTCGATAGGAGTGGGTTTCCTTAATGCGCTGTATGGTCTATGTTTTTGGAATTGGTTTATGAGTCCATTGTTTCCAAATATACATATGACATATTGGTGGTTGATTGGTGTTTCAATGGCTTTATCATTTATTTTTGGTATCACTAAAGGTAGAGATAAGATTGATACTAGTGATAGCGATTGGCCTTATATTACATATGTCGTAGTTAAAGTTATTATAAATTCAATCATTTTTGGTATTGGAGCTATTATCTATGCCATTGCTTTCTAATCAAGATATTAAAAAGAGAGAAATTTTTAAAGAAGTTCAGATAGCTGTAGATAATTATGATATTACTCATAATCCAAAGGTAGAGAAAAAGTATCCATTGTTATATGCAGCTGTTCGTGAACATGACAGACACTACGTGTCTTCTTGGTATGCTTTAACTTGGGAAGAGTTTCAAGAATTTGAAGCATATAGATATGATACATCAATAGGATATGTGGGTTGATGTTAAATAATTTAAAATCAACTACCTAAAAAAGTAGTTGATTTTTTATTTTAAGTGTGATATAATGTATTTGTAAATAAAAAAGAAAGAAGAGGTTATTTATTATGTTTAAAAATCGAGTTAGTGGTTATGATGTCAAGGTTCGTTGCAAAGAGTTAGGTGCAAAGCATATTGTATACGGTATTGTATACAATGATTATTTTGGACAGCTCGCAATTCAACATGACGATATTGATAATCTTTCAAAAGTATTTTATGATGACAACTCATTTAATGCTTGGGTAGACGATACAAAGAAGAAGTTTGACGAATGTGGTTGTACAAACGTTGTATTTTATGCTGTACACAATAATTGAGGAGATTACATATGAGACGTTTTACTATCTATCAAATTAAAGACATTGAGACTTGCGATTACGCGTTTAGAGATTTAGATGAGTCTAAATTCTCAATTACAGATTATAAGAAAGTTTATGAGAATCAAATTGATTTTCAAGGTAGAGATGAAGAGATGCTCGAATTTCTATTTATGCTATCCAATATAGGTAAAATCAATTATGTTGGTCGCACTTTAAGCGTATCAGATGTGGTTAACATTGAAGGTAAATATTACTATTGCGGCGATTCTGGTTGGTATGAGGTGAATGTATGACTCCTATAAAAGCTGTATATCAAAATGATGATGGAATTTATGAGGTACATATCCTTCAATTTATAAATAGAAATAATGATGTTAAAGCTGTACTAAGTTTTCAAGGAAAGATTGCTGTAGTTGACACATCTAAACTTGTTATAGCTGAGCAGTTTGTGAATGACGAAAAACTTATTAAACGAGGAGAATAGAATAATGTATACAAATAAAAATGAATTACCAAAGTTTTGGAAGACCCAATGGTTTAGACTTCTGCTTGCTCTCGCTTTCTTTGTATTAGCGATAGTAATGTTAGCTAGACCTGCTGATACTTCAACTGTAGAAGGTTTAGCAGATACCACAGCAGATATGTTTAGTGGTATTTGTAATATAATTACTGGTATGTTCTGGATTTGCGCGGCAATAATGGAACACAACTCTGACTGTATCCGAGCACTTGAGAAGAGAGTAATCCAACTCGAGGATAGATGCGTTACCGACATAGACGAAGTTGAACCTAATCACTTCGTGGCGAAGAGAAGACTTGGACCTGATAAAGAAGAGAAACCTAAGACCGGAAGTAAGATAGAGAAACCGAAGAATACTATTACAGTCACAATAACGAAAGACGGTAAGACAACTGAAACTACATACAGTGCTGAGGACTTTGACTTAAATAAGATAGTAAGAAAAGCTTTGGATTAAGGAGATGGATATATGATAAGAGAAGAAAAACTTAAAATGTATAAAGAGAAAGAAACATTTGTCTCTGAACTAAGTAAGGTATTTGAAACTAGAAGTGATTCAACTTCAGTAGACTGGATCGATTACGAAGTTTGGGAGAATGAGGAACACGGTTGGTTTGTAGAATATGCTGTTATCACTTTTGTTGGTGGCGGACAAACCCATATCTCAGTAAATGGAAATAGTGTACTTGCTATCTTCCAAGAAATCGCTGATAAGATTATGGGTGGATACTACAAAGAAGAACTCATCTACAGAGACTTGCCTAAAGATGGCTTTAAGAAACTTGCACTGTGAAAGGAATTAAGAACTAATGAATTGTATGAAGCATAGGAAAAGGCGCCAGACAAAACCAAACCCAATAATTCAATCAAGATTAGATAGATTTATGCGTGAAGCAACTACTCTTGGAGTTGATTTAGCTTTAGAAAATCTTAAAAGTGATACAGAAAAAATTAAGAAAGAAAATGAGGTTAAAACAGATGGAGCGAATTAAATCACATACTGCATTAGATGCTATGAGTATTATAAAATCTAATTCTAATCTTAAAGAGCTATATAATGATTTAGAATTAGATTATGAGGATGAGACAATTGATGAGGGCTTTGAGTATGGTAACTTTTTCAGTATAGGTAACGGTGAAATCTGTATACAGTGGTTAGACGATAATGACGACACACACGAGTACATTGCTAGTTCTCTTGAAGAAGCAATTATCGCTATAAATGATATTGAAACTGCTAATGGCAATATTAAAGCATAGGAGGAATATATGACAGTAATTGAATTTTGTAAACTTACACCTAAAGGTGCATACATTGAGTTAATACTAAATGGTGAATCTAAAATATGTGATTATTCTATGAAACTCACAGCTAGTGGGATGATTACAGTTGTTAACTTTAGTGATTTTGATCCAAATAATCAACCATATGTGAAATATGCTAATGCTGAGATAACGAAAATAGATCAGAAGCTTGAGATATACGACGGTACCACTAAAGTGGTTTATATGTTATTTGTTGATGCTATTCAAACGAAAGTTGAGCCACAAAATAAAATTGAGAAAATTTCTGATAATGATACACCATCAAATAGCAATTTTAAAAAGCCACCTATTAAGAAAAAAAGTGCTATAAAATTAGCTGAGATGGGTAGAACTCAAATGCATTATTATTTAGATAGACCTGGCGAGTATAATCTTATAAAATCTAGTAAGTGTGTTAAAATTGCTCGTCGTAGAGATGATGATAACTATACTACACAACATAGACTTCAGATAACTTATTCTGAGGCAAATAGTTTTAAAAGTGATTTAGAAGCACTTTATGGTATAGGTACAAGTGAAATAGAAATATATAAGAAAGATAGTGAGCTACTCTATAATAAGTGGTGTAATTACATAAGTGGCATTTATTCGCAAATTGTAGAAGAATATAAGGAAATAAACGAGGCGCATAATTAAGGAGATATATTTATGGGTAATACCGAATTAGATTTAACTAGAACCATAACGATGATGGCGTTAGACCAGACTCCTATGCATAGGTATGAGTTTACAGTAAGAAATTTCATAGATCCAAATATTATATATGCGATTTATGGGAAAACGCATAATGACAAATATGAAGATATTTACTTTATTAGAGATCCAAATGATAAAAATTGTATATTAGAGTACAAACACAGAGACGAGTTTATAATTTCTCTATGTAAAGGAATATATGATCTGCTATATGAGGAAGCTATTCCTTATAAATTTGAAGGAGGTTTACTATAATGGCTTTTAAAGTAGGTAATCAAGTAATATATAATGGAAAAAGATGCTTTGTATCAAGTGTAGCTAGTAATAATACTGAGAGGTGTTATATAGTTGGGTACAAATCTGATGGGCAAATAAGAGCATTTTTGGCTCAAGAACACGAGTTAGAGCTTGTACCTTGTGAAGGTCATTTAAATGGCAGATGCGATTACTCAACAAATTATTCAGAATTTGCGTGTGAATTCTGTCAATTAGCTGCTGAAGGAGTTAAATTTGAAGATGTTGAAAGATAATATTATATTTAGAGGTAAGACAAATACAACTCTTTATTTTAATAAGAACGAGTGTATGTGGGACGATAGCAAACCAAGTGGTATACAGGGAGAAGACTGGTCTTTTAAGAGAACAGGTTGTACAGTAAATTGTTATTATGCTCAAGTATACTTCGATGATAGAGAAAATTATAATTCTGCTCAAATTATAGCTGAATTTAAAGATAATGCGTACATATTGTTTGATAGTGTTAAAGATGCTCTAATTAGCTGGATAATTTTGGAGGAAAATACTAATGCATAGATGTGATGCTTGTGAATATGCTTGTGAAGATGCATATATGATAAATTTTTGTGATGAGTGTAGGTGGCAAAATGATTGCACACTAATGACTCATTACTGTAAAGCTGATCATTGCATTGAGTGTAATAATGGTTTTGAACCCATACCAGAATTTGATGACGAGATTGATGAAGATGAGGTATATTGATTATGAGATGTAACTTGAAGTGTAAAGAACTTCCTAAGACTTGTCCTAAATGTGGACAGAGACTTAAGAAAGAAAAGTGTAAGTGTGGACATACTGTCTGCCAAGAAAAAACCAAAGATGAGAAACGCTGGGAAAGAATGCTAATGTATGGAGAAAGTTTCTGGTAATTATGAGTAAATGTGTAGAGTGTATTTATTATAATAGGTGTGATCACTATCACATTGCAACTGATACTGGGCCATATGCTTATCAAAATATAGATCTCGAAGATAGAAATGATGTAGAGATTATTTGTGATGACTTTGATAAGAAATCAAACTATATAGAAAAGCCTTGTGAAATCGGACAAAAGTGTTGGTTTATTAAAAACCTTGGAGATAAGAGTAGAGAGAAAGTTATTGAGACAACAATTGAAAAAATTGTACTTAAAAAAGGTGGGCTGTATTTAAAGCTTGAATGTAATGCAATGTATGAGAATTCATGTAAAGTAATCGGTAAAACAATATTTTTCTCAGAAGAAAGCGTGATGAACAGGTTAAGAGCTATAGGTAGAATTATTAGCGAGGTGTAGATATGATTAAAAGAGATGGTGAGTATATTACAAAATTACATTTAAGATTAGATAGTGATCGCGCTTATCTTAAGTCATTAGGCTACGAGGTCTTGGGAGTATTTCTTCAAGGCTCTCAAAATTATAAATTAGATTATGAAGGCAGCGATATAGATACTAAAGCTATTGTTGTCCCATCACTAAAAGACGTGGTTTTAAATAAAAAACCAGTTAGTACCACTATAATTTTAGAATCAGGCGAGCATATAGATGTTAAAGATATTAGACTAATGTTTGATTGTTATAAGAAGCAAAACATAAACTTTATAGAAACTTTGTTTACTGATTATTTCACTATTAATAGTAAATATTTTGATATATTCTACCCTATGCTTGAAAATAATGAAAAAATTGCACATTATAATAACTATGCATCTGTGAACTGCATGTGTGGAATGATTATGGAAAAACATAAAGCTATGGAGCACCCATATCCTACACTTATTGATAAGATAGAAAAGTATGGTTATGACCCAAAGCAGCTCCACCATATTATACGGTGTGAGGAATTTCTTAGACGATATATTGAAGGAGTTCCTTATGCTGAGTGTTTAATTCCGAGCGATCCTCAACATCTAATAGACGTTAAAGCAAAAGCTATATACACTCTTGAAGAAGCTCGTAAAATTGCCAGTGAGTGTGAAAACAGAGCAAAAGAGTTAAAAGATAGATATATGCAAGAAACTGCTCTTTTAATTGATACAGAAGTAGAGACTTTATTTGAAGACGTTATATATAAATGCTTAATTACGCGTTTTAAGGAGGAAATAGATGCCTTATAATTTTGAAGATGTTGCAAATGCTGGCATTTGTGATGTTTGTGGTAAACAAACTGATGTTGCTGTGTGTTGCTCAACATTTGGAGCCCATTCATTTGCTTATTGTAAAGATTGTCTTAGTTTAGGACTTGAGCCATATAAACACATGGTTGACTATATTGCGAGTGCAGGTGAGTATCCAAAAGATATAAATAGTATATATGTTGATGAGATAAAACACATTCTGGGACATCTGGGGAAGTCTGAGCAACAGTTTGCTGAAGATGTTAAGAGTTCTATTATGAGAGAATTTGAGTTGATAAGGAGTCTTAAAGATGACAAAGCTTAAAATAATGGTTGCGTGTTCATATAGTGGTTTAGAGAAAAAAGTTAATGATTGGATAGAGCAAGAAAACATAGATGCTGTTGATATTAGAGTTACGTATGATACGCACAACTGTGTTGCTTATATTGTATATAAAATTAGTGAGGTGAATAATTGATGTCAAATTTTAATTTTAATCATGTAACACTTGCAGGTAGAATTTGTACCGACGTGCAAACTAAAACTGTAAATGATACTTATATAGCTACATTTAGATTAGCTGTCAAAAGACCAGGTAAAGATGCTAAAACAGATTTCTTTGTGGTTAATGCATATAATAACAATGCTGAATTTATAAATAATTTTTTTGATAAAGGTGATGCTATATGTGTGTGTGGTTCAATACATATTGATACAACCACTGCTGAAAATGGTAGTAAAAATTATTATACCAATATCGTGGTATCAGATGCTTACTTTGTAGATTCATTTGCAGACAAGCAAGCCAAGTCTGAGGCTAATGAGGAAGCAGCTTATAGCGCAATGCATGGACAATCTAATAGCGCATATAGCGATGATGATCTCCCATTTTAGGTAATAGCCATGCGATGTAAAAAATGTGGTTCTCAAATATATTATAATAGCGACTATGGCACTATAATGTGCTATAGTTGTTTTGAAGAGCGTCTGCCGTATGAATTAGGAGACATTGTGGACACACCTGTAGGCAGTGGTGAAGTTATATGTATACACGCAACTAAAGAGTTGTGTGAAATATGGATACAAGCTAAAAATTTTCTTATAACTGCTAATGTAAATAATGATGGGAATTTAGACATTGTAGCTTATCAAATTAGTTGACATATGTAGAACTCTGTGATATAATAAACTTGTAAATAAAGAACAAGGAGAAATTATTATGTTCACAGAGTTTGTTTTAGCATCAGAAATTTGGCCAAATGCCAAAAATTTCGAAGATAAAGGTTACAGAGCTGGTTTAGTTAGAGGTTACAATGTTGAGGTAACTAAAACAAAAACAAATGAGACATTCTGGATGTCTTGTGAGTATATTCATGGTGAACCAGATGAGGAATTATTTGATGATTTCCATAGATATTATTACGCAGATTTAGATGTAGAGCCTACTGGTCGTATTTGTTTTAGAGGTTATGGTGTGGAACAATATGACTGGGAAGAGCGCGAGACATATATAATTGATGTGGAGGTGTAAATATGCTATATGATAATACTATATATAGAGATGAAAATGGCGGATATCGTATAACGTTTGTTTACACTGAGCCTGATGACGGCAAGAGTTATATATTCAAAACATATGTTAATAGCGCAAAGATTAAAAGTCTTGGAGGTAGATTTTCAATATTTTGTGAAGATGACGGTAGAGAGAAGTTTTATAGGAGTGAGTATCTTAGAGATAGAGCTTATTCAAAATTTGTAAGGGATGGGTTAAATAATGGCTGATAAATATGAAGGTTGGAACTTGTACAACAGTGTAATAATTGTTGGTAAGGCGATGACTAAATGGAATAGAGATACATATAAATGGGAGACAATAGAAGGACTTCAGCAAGGTTATATTGTCGATCCAAAAAATAAAAAGCAACTTGAAAATGCTCAGCGTTGGGCTGAAACCTGGCGTTATGACGGTGATGGTAAAGTAATTGACAAAATCTCTGGAACAATGGACACCTTTGATAATGATGGTTTTGAAATTGAGTTGATGGATTCAGCAGAAGGTTCTTCACAAGGTGGTAAACTTTCTTTCTGGAATTGTAAGATAACCAAAGATGGAAGAACTTGGGTAGTTGGTATAAATGCTGACTTACTTCTTAGAGCTTTAATATCTTGTACTTGGGTAAATGGTAAATGTTCAGAATCTGTGTTGCTTGCGAGATATAAAGGTGGTGTAGGAGTACTTCCTAAGAGTTCACCTGAGTACATTCAAGCACAGAAAGATATGGAAGCAAAGGCTAATATGTCAAAAGGTAAAACAACAAAATATAAGATTGGGCATTGCTATGAGACAGTTACAGAGGCATCTGTGTATTTTGGTAAAATTTATCAATGGTATGAGCCAATATATGAGTATGAAAACTGGTCAAAAAGTGTTTACTATAATAGAGTAATTGGTTATAAATTGCTTAAACAACCTATTGAAAAAGAACTGGTGTTTGATAAATATGATAAGTTTAAAAACGCAAGTGAGTATTTGAGTAAAGGGAATTTTTATCAATTCAAAGATAAGTGCCCGTCAAGAAAAGAAGGAAGCTACACAATAGATTTTGATATTACAGATGAGCAATTACAAGAATTTCTATTTAAAGCTTCATATTATAAAACAGAGCATTATAAACACATCTGTCAAGGCAACTTTGGCTACTCTGTATATAAGAATGAGCCTTTAAAGTTTACACCAGAGCAGATTGAGATACTTAAAGATTGCGGTCTTAAATTATTGAAGGAGGAGTAAATATGTTTGATTTAGAAAAAATATTTGAACAGTGGGTCCTTACAACTGATGAAGATATTACTAAAGATACTATCAAGATGGGACTTGAGCACAGTTGGCTAGTACATGAAGCTAAAAAATGTTTAACAATGGATCCAACTGGCTTGATGAGCGCCATCAAAATGCGAGAAGCATATAAATCATTTATAAAGGATCATTACTACACTATCGAAGATTTGCTTAAAGGAGCTTGGAATACTAAGGTTGAAGATTTTGATAAGCTTAGACGTTTACTATTTGATGGTGAGGTTCAAGACGCTTATGATAATTTTATCGCATTAGTGGTAAAGACAACTAATCTTTTAGGTAAAAATATCACAGCCAACGATTTAACAGATATTCCTAAAAGTGAATCTATTATATTTGATAGTATAAAGAATTTTAACACATCTTATTTACTTCATAATGAGAAATTTAATAATAATACTCCTAAGCAATGTACTAATGCTAGAGTTTTACCAATTCTATATAGATTTGATTACTTACAACAGTTTGTAGATAGTCTTAAATCTACATCTGAAGATAATTTTCTATGTTTAGCTCTAATTGAGAGAACATATGAGCGATGCGATTCTGAGTATGATAAGAAATTTGATACATTCTTCGCCTTTGGTGTTAAGAATAATGGAGCAGTTTATATTATATCAGATAGAACAATATTCCATAGCCCAGAAACTTACTTTAAGAGTAGAAATCCAAGTAGAGAATATAGTAATAAAGTTGACTACTCATGGTTTCCTTATTATAAGATGACTGATATTAAGAATTCAGTTAAAAAGGATAACATACTAATGATTACAGACGGCTCAGATAGTTCAAACCACACTAACTATATTGTAGATGCGTTCGATAATGAAGGTATGATGTTTATATCAATTTTATTTACATTAATATATAAAAAGTATTTTGTAGATTTAGATAATTTAGTTGATACTAGAAATTGGTTTGCTACTGAAGTAAAATATTTACCATCACATACAGATTGCACAGCACTAATTCCTTCAGAAACAAGTCTTCAAGTTATCGAGCCAAGTCTTTCTATAACTGCAAGCACATGGGAATATGATGATAATATACACACAAATGGATTATGGGATTTCTATATTGATGAGTATCCACTTGCATTAGATACAGATGGCAAAATTATTGAGTATATAGGCTCTGAAGATGACTTTAAGAAACTTTCTTGGTGGAGAATGCGTAAAATGCAGTATGAACATATTAAGAATTCTTTAGAAGAAAGTTATAAAGTTAAGTATGACACTTGCCAAGATTGGTTGAAAAATCAGATGAATAACAATATGACTCATCTATTAAATACTCTGCTTATGAATAAACCTGTATCGCTGTATGATAAGTTTACAGTTAATGATCCTAAAGAAGACAATCCAGAAAAACCTACTCTGTGGAAAAAGATTGCAGCCCATGCAGATATTGACACAGTTGAAATTTCTCATATATTGTTTAAGCATAGCCAGTTAAATAAACATGATATAACTAGATATTGTAGATGCAGAGAAACTAAATTTGTTAATACAAATTATGGTGCTGTAGCTGTTTACAATGGTTTTAGATATCCTAGAGTAGATTGTTGGTTCGTAGATGATAGTGATAATAAGCCTATTGAGCTCAGATTGCAGCTTAGGTCTTATGCTGATTTTATTAGACTCTTTGGTGTCTCTAAAGAAGACTTGCCTAAAGAGTTGAAGAGACATTTCTATGACAGAATAGATTTTTGTTCGCTTTATGGTTGGAAACCTTATAATGGAAACTGTATATTAAATTTTGAAGACCCAATGAATGATTTAAGAGATCCATTTAACTCAATTAATTGCGATGTTGTTTTATATGTATCTAAATCTAAGTATAAGAAGATATGCAAAGAATTGGGTATTGAATATAAATCTATAGAGGAGGATAAATATCATGATTAACGAGAAGCAAAAAGAAATAATAATTAAATTTAATGATATTTCTGATTATTGTCACGGTATAAACTCATGTGAAGAGTGTATATTTTTTGATGATAAGGTTAATATGTGCGTTTGTGGTGAGCTATTTTGCCCAGCTCAAGTGAAGTTTTGTGAAAATTGTGGCACACCAATTCTTGCGAATAGCAGAATTTGTGGTGTTTGCGAAGATAAGCGCAAAATAAAACAAGAAGTTCTTGAAATTTTTGACAGACTTGAATCAGTTACTACACCTAGTGCTCATGAAAGCTTTATAGATATGATTACATCACACATCTACAATAATTATGAGAGGAAGAAGCAGTGATTAGTGGAAAACCATATAAAGTTGATTTACATGGCAATGTTATAAACAAAGGTGACATACTTATATGCCCTGTATGCGGTAAAGAGTTTCCAGTTGATGAAACTACATGTTTTATCTGTAAAGGTGGCTATGTATGCGATTGGAAATGTTTTTTAACTAATAATGCTGAAGTAGAAAAAAAGAAAAAAGAAGAAGCTGCTAAAATTGCATTAGAAGAAAATGTATATTTAAATACAGAATCAAAGAAAAGGAGAAAAAAGAGTGTATAGTACATATAGAGATGATGAAATTGCTAGCATTATTTCAGATTTATCAACAATTTTAGATAATGAGCTTGATGAATTTGACCCATCTAATATTTAATAAGGAGAATTATTATGAAGAAAAGCGTTAACAGTCTAAAAGCAAGAATTGCTCTTCTTGAATCGAGAGCAGGTAGAGAAAATAAGAATATTATCAACAAAATTAAGAGACAGATTAGGAGAATGGAAAAAGATGCGTGAATTTAATACAATTGTAATTCCTAATAAGAAAATGGTAGTTGTTACTACTAAATACGAGGGAAAAACTATTAAAGGTGTTGCCAAGTGTGCCCCAGAAGACACATTTGATGTTGAAGTAGGAACACAACTTGCTAAATTGAGATGTATTGACAAGCTCAATGGTAAAATTACAACCAATATGGTTATTGAATTAAACGATATTTATAAATATATCTGTGAGCTAACTGAAGAATATAACTATAGACTGGATAAATATAAGTATAAGTGCGCAAAAGCTTTAGAGTTACAAGATGAGCTTGAAACTCTTCAAAATAATCTTAAAAAGTAGTTGATATTCTCCTTCTCTTATGTTATAATTAAAATGTAAATAAGAGAAGGAGATATAATTATGGCAAAGAGATTTGTAACTTCACAAAATTTAAAAGCGCATGAAGAGGCGTATAAGGCTACTAAAGGTACTCCAGAATATTGTAGATATTTGATGGCTAATGAGTTCAAGGCCAAGGGTTCTTCTAAATTTGTACATATTGGATACTCAATTCCAACGGTATTTAATTTAGATAAAGTTAATATGTACATAAAAACTATTAGAGATAAATCGTATATTTATGTTGAAGAATCAGATGGAGGCATAGAAAGATTCTATATAGATAAAGAGGTTGCGAGGTTTTATAACGTATGAAATGGTATAAGTTACGTGATTTTGCAAAACATTTAGAAAAATATATAGATAAGTATGGTGAATATGAGGTACATGCATTAGTTGCTTGTAATGGTAATTTTGACGGTTTAATTAATCCACATGGTCTTAGACTTAAAAGTTCAGATGAGCAAGCAACTGAGGTAACTGTGTATATCCCAGCTTACTATATGGAAGCTATGATTTACTCAAAAGACGCTTGCGTGCAAATTGCTAGTAAATATTATCCAGAAAATATTGCTAGAGAATATGCTGAAAGATTTTCTAGTGATGTATATGGTTCAATAGTTGACGTTGTTGATACACTTGAGAGTGGTTATATTGTACAAACTAAAAGTGGTAAAACAGAGTTTATTGATAAAATGTTTACAAAATTTATAAAAATTAAGTAAAATGTAAACAAAATGCAAAAATTATTGTATATTATATATGCAAATAGTTGATTTACACAAACGATTGTGTTATAATATACTTGTAAATAAAACAGTGCTACGATGCGGATGAAGATGTTTCAACAAATTATGCTGAAACTATAAGTAAGCGAACTTGACAGAAGTAGTTAAATGTGAATAAGAACAGCTGTTATATACGCTCCAGTGGTGGAATAGGTAGACACAAGGGACTTAAAATCCCTCGGGTAACACCGTGCCGGTTCGAGTCCGGCCTGGAGCACCAAATATGGATACTAAGTATTCTGGGGAAATGCAAGCCTAACGACGGCTGCGAGATAGGTTCGATTCCTATAGTGTCCAATTAAATTGCACAGTTAAGTCATTGTGCCATATCCCGTGCTAGAGGAGAAATTAAATGAGCCGCCCTAATATACGGCAAGTTCGAAATTGTATATTTAATAGGTGCTACGAAGCCGATTGAGCGTTAGGTATGTCTGTATCGGAAAGCGGTGTCCCTGAAGCAGCTGTAGTAAATGGAGTGAGATGAACAGCCTATTAAAATAACTAGTGCTATTTGTCCGAGAACATGAGGCAAGGACTGATACGAATGAGTATCTAAGTAATGTTCTTTGAAAATTGCGGCGAAATAGTTTAATGGAATTGGAGAGACAGCTAGTTATAAACAGGTAGGAAAGTACGTACCTTGTAGCGAGAAACCGTACCGTTGTATTGCTGAATCGAGAATAGAGCGACGTTAAGATGTGAGTCGAGAAAGTCATCCTCCTTTGCTGTAAGGAGCCCTGGTCCAGACTATGATAGACGGCAGGGTTAAGCAATAGCTGTTGCAACAGTATATGTGCCCGTAGCTCAGAAGGTAGAGCACGTGACTTTTAATCACGGTGTCCGGAGTTCGACTCTCCGCGGGCACACCAAATAAAGAACCCTGACGACCGGAAAGTTAGATAATAGTGCACATATTATTTAGATTGGTCCTAACCGGCGCCTTATGTGAGTGATGAGCAGCTTGGTCCAGATGCTCCAGGGTTTCCTATGCAGGTGTAGTATAATGGCTATTATGTCTGCCTTCCAAGCAGAAGATGAGGGTTCGATTCCCTTTACTTGCTCCAGTTGGTTTATTAGGTACTAAGGTTCCAATGCCAAAATTCTAAGTACCAGGTTGACTCCCTTGCAGTAAACACCTAAATTAAATGAGACTATAGCCGAGTGTACAGTAGACTAATACTAAACGTTAATTCGGGAGTTTACAAAATAGTCATTAAAAAAGCAACAAAGATTGCCGCTCACCGATATGCGGTTGATAAATGGTCGGGTTGTAGAAGTTAGACAATACCTCCCTGACGCCGGGGCTAAGGCTTGACCCAAAAGTTGGATTGTACATAGGGTCCAACGTAAGGTTGCTGTAACTTCAATATTTGAGGCTGCGGAGCATCTAATAAATACCGCATCGCTACTAATCATTGGCGGTTGCTAAATATAGGTCTCTGGTGTAACGGTAGCACGGCGCTCTCCAAAAGCGTAAGGTCTGGGTTCAAATCCTAGGGGGCCTGCCAGCTCCGGAGTATGACTAGTCTTCAACAGAAAACCGAAAACGATAACTTCTTAGGACGTCCTGAGAGGTCGAGTAAAACAAAGAAGACTTTTGCTACTATGGCTCAGATGGTAGAGCACATCCT
>JAEIGA010000156.1_pt1 | contig 93095 bp, 92 predicted proteins | sample 9270691 | NCBI WGS metagenome assembly JAEIGA01 (sample SAMN17057246, study PRJNA624740) | gut metagenome | biome: biome; isolation source: fecal sample | host: Bos grunniens | place: China: Xizang | collected 2019 | reverse complement strand
GACTGCGATCTTCAACACCCGCCGGAAAAAATAATCGAAATGTATCATTTATGGGAACAAGGATACGAGATTGTTGAAGGTATAAAAAAAGAGCGTGGCCAGGAAAAAAAGATGCACAGTATTGGGGCAAAATTCTTCTATTCCGTTATCAGTCATATGGCAGGGTTTGATATGGCCAATTCATCGGATTTCAAACTATTGGACAGAAAAGTGATTGACGTGCTTAATAAAATGCCCGAAAGAGGATTTTTCAGAGCAATCTCTTATTGGGTAGGATACAATAAAACAATCGTTGAGTATGATGTGGGAGAACGTGTGGACGGCGAATCCAAATGGTCAACCCATGGGCTTATAAAATATGCACTTTCAAATATTTCGTCTTACTCTACCGCACCAATGCAAACGGTAACCGTCCTAGGAGTTTTGATGCTTATCATATCCGTTATCTTTGGGGTTTGGGCGCTTATTGATAAAATAACCGGTAGAGCGCTTGAAGGTATGACAACGGTTATAATTATAACCATTTTTATAGGAAGTATAATTATGATAAGTCTTGGTATCATAGGATACTATATTGCGCGTATTTACGAAGAAATTAAAGGCAGGCCGAAGTATATAATATCATCTACAGTAAAGAGCGAAACGAAAAATTAGACAAATGGAGAAGTACTATGGATAATTTTTTGAAAACAGATGAAGGTTTCCAAACAACGTTAAAATTAATGGATACGATTAATCACTCAACGGATGATTATCTCTTTATTTGGGATATTCGCAGGGATACCAGATGGTTCTTTGGGGATATTGATAAGTATTATGATATCCGTAAAAACGGAAGTGAGACGAATAATACAAAGGAAATGATGAGAATTATTCATCCGGCAGATCGTGCAGCGGTGTTAGAAAGTCTGACACAGATTAAGAGCGGTGACAAAGATATCCATAACATGGATTACCGTTGGGTGAATCGCAGTGGGGAAAAGGTATGGATTAACTGTCATGGCACGCTGGTTCGAGATGCTGAGAACAAACCATATATTATGATTGGACGAGTTTCAGAGGAAAACTTGCGCCACCTTTATAATCCGCTGACAGGACTTTGGAACAAAAATAAACTTCGTCAGGATTTGAAGGAGCATCTTGCAGACGGCGGTGGATACTTGATGCTTCTGGATATTGATGGCCTCGCGGCTATCAACCTCTCTCATGGCAGGCAATATGGGGATAAGCTACTTAAGGAGGTGGCTGAATTTTGTGAAAACCTAGAAGGTGTGAATATGGCATACCACGTGGATCACAATTACTTCGCCCTTATTTTAAATCCCAATTCCCGAGAGGGTGTTAGTAACATTTATGGGAAAATTCAAGACGCAATGATAGATAAATGTACGTTTACAGCAAGTGCTGTGCCGATTGCTCAGTCCCTATTCCTGGATGAAACACAGCTTCTTGACTCTATCAATATGACACTCAAGAAAGCCAAGGCACTATCCAATAACCGTATTGAATTCTTCTCGTCTGAGGACTTGAGCAGAAAAATTGCATCCTTGGAATTGTTGGAGGAACTCAAACAAAGTGCTGAAAATCATTGTGAAGGTTTTGAGGTGTACTACCAACCGCAGCTTCGTGCAGGGAATTATGACCTCTATGGTGTGGAGGCACTTTTGCGATATAACTCAAACACACGTGGCAAAGTATTTCCGGATGAATTTATTCCGGTGCTTGAGCAATCCGGACTCATCAAGGATGTTGGCATGTGGGTGTTAGAGCAGGCGTTATTACAATGTAAGGCATGGAGGAAGACAATTCCGAACCTACATGTGAGTGTCAACTTCTCTGTATTGCAGTTTGAGGATAACTATCTTGCGGAAAAAGTGGTCAGGAAACTCAAAGAGGTAGGTTTGAACGGAGATGCATTGACTGTTGAAATAACAGAAAGTGTTGAAATTCATAATAGTGAGCAAATTTTGAATACCATAAGATATTTGAAGGAATATAATATCAATTTTGCACTGGATGATTTTGGAACGGGATACTCTAACCTCGGGTATCTGACACAAATGAATGTGGATGAGATTAAGATTGATCGAGTTTTTGTAAGTGGAATTGAAAAGGATTCGTATAATCATAAGTTAATCAGTAATGTTATTGAATTTGCGAAAGGAAATGCCATTCGAACCTGTTGCGAAGGAGTAGAGAATACACGAGAGTTGGTTACACTCGAGTTGTTGTTTCCAGATATTTTTCAAGGGTATCTTTTTGACAAGCCGAATACGGCAGAAATGATAGAAAAGACCTATATTAATTCCAATTCAAAGGAATTCATTCAAAGAACTGAGTTTATCAATAAGATTTATGAACTCAAGGAGAAGATGGGTGTAGTTCATTTTGACCCCAAAGATATCCTGCGTGAAAATGGTGTGGGACTTTGGATGATGCGAATGAACCAAAGTGAGAAACATTATGAACTACACGTGGACGAGACAATGGAGCGTCTTATGGCAGTAGATATGAAATATACACCAAGGGAGTGTTATGACTATTGGAGTACAAATATTCACCCGAGTTATGCGGGCTATGTAGAAGAAAATATAGAAACAATGATTTGTGGTGAGAAGGCGGTTCAAATTGAATTCGTGTGGATTCACCCACAGCTTGGAGATGTCATGGTTCACTTCAGTGGAAAACGGGTAAAAGATTCGGATGGCATGATTGTCTTGGAAGGTTATTATAGAATGATTACCGATGTGATTGGAGCTTGCAAGGGAGCGACAGAATAAAAAATCAGAAAATTCGTCACGTTTATGTGGCGAATTTTTTGCGTTAAAGTATATATTTTATTCTTTTGAAAATACTACTTTTAAACATGGAGGTGAATCGTATGTTAAAAGGAAAGCAAAGCATTTTATTCGACAATGCTCCCTATATCATTAGTAGCGGAAGTATTGTAGGGAAAAAAGAAGGCGAAGGACCACTTGGAAACTTATTTGACAAGGTGGAAGAAGATAATTTGTTAGGTCAGGATACCTGGGAAGAAGCAGAGAGTGAGATGCAAAAAGAGGCATGCCTGATGGCACTTGGGAAGGCTAAGTTAGACCCGTATGACGTTCGGTATCTCTTTGGTGGTGATTTGCTCAGGCAGGGAATTGCCACGTCTATGGGATTGGAAGAATTGCATATTCCATTGTTTGGCTTATATGGGGCATGTTCTACCTCAGGTGAAGCTCTGGCACTTAGCTCCATGAGTGTGGCAGCAGGCTATGGAGATTATATTTTAGCAGTCACCTCCAGTCATTTTGGAAGCGCAGAAAAGGAATTTCGTTTCCCGTTAGCCTATGCCAATCAGCGCCCCTTAAGCTCCCAGTGGACTGTCACAGGAAGTGGTGCATTTTTAGTGGGAAATCAAAAAAGTCATGTGAGAGTAGCGGGAGTTACAGTTGGGAAAATTGTGGATTACGGACTTAAGGATTCACAGAACATGGGGGCATGTATGGCACCTGCAGCCTGTGATACCATTTGCAGAAATTTAGAAGACTTTAGGTATCAGCCTTCCGATTATGACCGTATTTTCACGGGGGATTTAGGATATGTAGGACAAAGTATCCTATTTGACTTGATGCGTAAAAATGGTCAGGATATCAAGCCAAACCATGCAGACTGTGGCATGATTATCTTCGACCAACAGACGCAAAATACGAATGCAGGGGGAAGCGGCTGTGGATGCGCGGCCACAACCTTATCGGCTTACATTCTGCCGAAAATCGAATCAGGGGAATGGAAGCGAGTGTTATTCGTTCCTACAGGGGCACTCATGTCTACTGTAAGCTATAATGAAGGACAAAGCGTTCCGGGTATTGCACATGGAATTGTGCTGGAGCACTGTTAGGAGGGAAAAAGAATGGATTATTTACATGCGTTTTGGGTTGGGGGTCTTATCTGTGCACTTGTGCAAATTTTATTAGACCGCACAAAGATGATGCCGGGGCGCGTCATGGTACTTTTGGTATGCACAGGTGCAATTCTCGCATTTATCGGTGTCTATGAACCCTTTACAAAATTTGCAGGGGCAGGAGCGAGTGTACCGCTTCTGGGATTTGGAAATGTGTTATGGAAAGGTGTCAAGGAAGCGGTTGATAAAGAAGGCTTCTTAGGAACCTTCATGGGAGGATTTAAGGCAGGAGCAGTTGGAACCTCGGCGGCCCTCATCTTCGGTTATATTGCCTCCCTCATTTTTGAGCCAAAAATGAAAAAGTAAAATCCGTGTTAAATTTCAAACCTGCTGTGTTAAATCTTGCGAAACTCGGTTGACTTACGTTTTTTTCTGTGATGTTATGAGAAATGTAAGGAAAACTTAGGAGGAAATCGAAATGGGTTATGAACAATTATTTTTGTTTGCCGGCGGCTTGGGTATGTTTATCTATGGTATGCAAATCATGTCCCAAGGACTTGAGAATGCAGCCGGAAACAGAATGAAATCACTTCTCGAAGTATTGACAAAGAATAAATTGATGGGAGTCGCATTGGGTGCGCTAATTACTGCCGTAATCCAAAGCTCTTCAGCAACCACTGTTATGGTAGTTGGTTTCGTAAATGCAGGAATCATGAATTTAACACAGGCAATGGGCGTTATTATGGGTGCCAATATTGGTACAACCATTACCGGATGGATTGTATCAATGGGTGAATGGGCATCATTCTTAAAACCGTCTACATTGGCTCCAATTGCAATAGCCATCGGTGTAGTTGTTATGATGGTAGGGAAGAGACGCGCAACTAAGGACGTGGCAAGCATTGTAGTAGGTTTTGGTCTTCTGTTTGTTGGTATTGATAATATGTCAGGTGCAATGTCCGGTTTAAAGGAAGTACCAGCCTTTACAAATCTATTTATAGAACTTGGAAGCAATCCGATTTTAGGTATCTTAGTAGGTGCAGGTGTAACTGCGATTATTCAAAGCTCTTCCGCATCTGTTGGTATCTTACAGAGCTTGGCAGTAGCAGGGCTGATTCCGTTTAATTCAGCAGTATACATTATTATGGGACAGAACATTGGTACTTGCGTAACAGCAATGCTTTCTAGTATGGGCGCAAAGAAGAACGCAAAGACAGCAGCACTCATGCATTTGTTCTTTAATATTATTGGTACAGTTATATTTAGTATAGCTTCCATTGCATTCTTCCAGATTGTAAATCCTGCTTGGGGAAGAGGAATGATAACTGCTACACAGATTAGTACAGTGCATACAGCATTTAATATTGCGACAACGGTACTTTTATTCCCGTTCTCAAACTTAATAATCAAGTTGGCAAAGATGATTGGCGGAGTGAAGAAAGAGGAAGAAAACGACAACTTACTCTCATTGGACGACAGAATGCTGAACACACCAACCATTGCCTTACAGGCTACAATTACAGAAATTGGTCATATGGGTGAAAAAGTAAAGGATACGTTGGAAGTTGCAAAACGTGTATTATTTACAAAGAATAAGGAAGATATTCGACTTGTAAAAGAAGATGAAAGCATTGTTGACCAATACTGCTCGGGTATTACTGAGTATGCATTAAAACTTACAGGGCTACAGATTAGCGATAAAGAACATCAGCATGTGGCACGTTTGCTACAAGTAGTGTCAGACATGGAAAGAATTAGTGATTACTGCGAAAACATTTCGGAGTTTGCAGAGACAATGGCAGATAAAAAGTTATCCTTCTCAGAAATCGGTGAGACAGGATTACAAGAAATGTTTGAAGTATGTGTAGACAGTTATAAGTATGCAATTGAAGGTTTTATGGAAGAAGATAAGCAAAAAGCGTTGCTTGCAATTAAAATGGAACGAAAAGCGGATGAATTGGAAGTTGAACTCCGAACAAAACACATCAAACGTCTTGCAAAGCAAGAGTGTAACACGGAGGCTGGAATTGTATTCTTAGATACGCTGGTATGCTTGGAACGTATTTCAGACCACGCAAGAAATATTGCAGAAGAAGTATTTGAAACTATGGCATAATGAGCCTTCAAAAAAACAAAGCAACTGCACTTAGAATGTATTTTCTAAAATGCAGTTGCTTTTTATTCTTCAATCACATGAATTTCCAGATAGTCGAACTCTATGGAGTCAACAAAATTATCCTGATAGAATCTGGCTTTAGCGTGCTTTTTGAACTCGGTGATTGTAGAGTCCAGCCAGATAGGTTTGCTCAAGTCAAATTCAAGGCAGATTTCGTCCAGTGCATGAAAAATCTTATGTGTTCTCGTATCATTCGATTCGTCGCAAATGACGGTATCTTTTAACAAACGGTTGTCTTTAAAAACTTTTCCCCATAAACGAAACATAAGCCGGTTCCTTTCTTTCAATACAACTATGTGGATAGTATACACCACGATGCAGATTTCTTTCAACAAAATAAATAAATTGGTTGATTTTTAGAAAATGATGTGATAGACTACACAGGTGACAAGACAGATGTAAATAAAAAAGTTAACAGTGAAAGAGGGAATCACAATGGGAAAATTAAAGAAATTAGGTAACCGAATCTTTGTAGACGGTCTTGCGGGAATGGCGCACGGGCTCTTTGCAACATTAATTATTGGTACGATTATTCAGCAAATTGGTACACTGATAGGTGGAAATGTCGGCGATTTGATTTTCGTAATTGGTAAGGTGGCGGCAGCACTTACCGGAGCAGGTATTGGTGTTGGCGTTGCTTATAAATTTAAAGAAGGTTCGCTGGTTGTACTGTCAGCAGCAACCGCAGGAATGGTAGGCGCATTTGCAAGTAAAATTCTTGTAGGAGCAGTACTCGTGGACGGAGCAATTGTATTTGCAGGACCAGGTGAGCCACTTGGTGCATTCTTAGCAGCTTATATCGGAATTGAACTTGGGCATTTGGTGGCAGGTAAAACAAAGGTAGATATTATTGTAACACCACTTGTAACCATAGGTGCAGGCTCTGTGGTTGGACTTATCCTGGGCCCGCCGATTTCAAAATTCATGCTCATGTTGGGAGAAATGATTAACTGGGGAACAGAACAACAACCATTCTTGATGGGAATTATTGTATCTGTATTAATGGGAATGATTTTAACGCTCCCAATCAGCTCTGCGGCACTAGGAGTTATTTTGAATCTTTCCGGACTTGCAGCAGGTGCGGCGACTGTTGGATGTTGCTGTAATATGGTTGGCTTTGCGGTAGCAAGCTATCGCGAAAATAAAGTGGGCGGACTTTTAGCACAGGGAATTGGAACGTCTATGCTTCAGGTTCCGAATATTGTGAAGAAACCAATTATCTGGCTTCCGGCAATATTATCCAGCGCAATATTAGGACCGGTAGGAACCATGCTTCTGGGTATGACAAACAATGCAACCGGTTCCGGAATGGGAACGGCCGGATTGGTGGGTCAGATTATGACCTATCAAACCATGGTGGTTACAGAAGCACCAATGCTTGTACTTGGTAAAATCCTATTGATTCAGATTGTTTTACCGGCAATTGTAACACTTCTTATCTCAGAATTTATGAGAAAGAAAAACTGGATTAAATTCGGAGATATGAAATTGGAGCTATAAGAATTAAGACAGACTTTTGTAATTTTTAAATTGCAGGAGTCTGTTTTTTTACATAGTTTTAACAAAAGTGTGTTTTTAGATTTTACATTGCACATTTATAGTGATATCTGTGAGACTCTTGCGATAGAGCTCTAAACAGTTTATACTATAAAAAGATATGTATTAATTCAAAAGATACAGATGGAGAAATAAGAATGATTTATTGTGTAGAAGATGATAGCAATATTCGAGAATTAGTGGTATATACGCTGACTGCTACGGGGATGAATGCTCGTGGATTTGGCGATGGGAAAAGTTTTATGGAGGCGTTGGCATCTGAGACACCGGAGCTTGTACTTTTAGACATTATGCTTCCGGGAGAAGATGGTCTTCATATTCTGAAAAAATTGAAAGAATCCTCTAAAACAAAACACATTCCGGTGATTATGGTAACTGCAAAGGGAAATGAGTACGATAAGGTCATTGGATTGGATGCGGGAGCTGATGATTATGTAGCCAAACCATTTGGCATGATGGAACTTGTGTCGCGTATTAAGGCGGTACTTCGCAGGACAAAACAGAACCAAGAGATTGAGGAATATGTAATTGGAAATCTGAGAATGGATTTGAAATGTCATGAAGTGTTCGTAGATGACCAGTTGATAACACTCACATACAAAGAGTTTGAACTGTTGCGTAAATTGATGAAATACCGAAAAACGGTTTTGACACGTGACAGACTGCTGGAGGAAATTTGGGGATATGAGTTTACCGGTGAGACAAGAACGGTAGATGTGCATATTCGAACACTGAGACAAAAATTAGGCAACGCAGGCGATTTGATTGAAACAGTTCGTGGCGTTGGATATCGTATGGGAGAGAATTATGGGGAATGATTTGGTAAATCGTGCAGAAGAAGAAATCGTAAAAATGCGAAAAGAGTTCTCGGCCAACGTGTCACATGAATTAAAGACTCCGCTGACCTCCATTTCAGGATATGCAGAGATTATGAAAAGCGGCATGGTGAATCGTGAGGACATGATTGTTTTTTCAGAACGCATTTATAAAGAAGCCAGCCGAATGATTGCTCTGATTGATGACATAATCAAACTTTCAAAGCTTGATGAAGACAGCGTGGAAGTTGAGTGGCAGGATGTAGATTTATACGCGCTGTGCGAGGAAATTGTAGAACGCCTTACTATGTCAGCAAGAAAGCGAGATGTGCAAGTGGAGCTTGACGGTGAACCTGTGGTGTACTATGGCGTGAAACAGATGTTGGATGAAATGATTTTCAACCTCTGTGAAAATGCGATTAAATACAATGTGCCGGACGGTAAAGTGATGCTCTGGGTTGGAAATACACCAGAGGGCGTCAAGATTATCGTACAGGATACAGGAATCGGAATTCCAAAGGATCAGCAGGAGCGTATCTTTGAACGCTTTTACCGTGTGGATAAGAGCCATTCCAAAGAAACCGGAGGAACTGGTCTGGGATTGTCCATTGTGAAGCACGGGGCGATTTTCCATCACGCACAGATTCGAGTTGAAAGTGAGGTTGGAAAAGGAACAAAGATGGAGGTTATCTTCTAAAACCTTTCTAAAAGTTTTGTGAAATGTATGACAAGGGACTCTTTTCTATGGTATACTTATATAGTAAGCAAAAGCAGAAGGGGAGAACTTGAATGTTAGATGCAATTAAAACTTACGAGGATGTAGATAGTTGGAAGACCATTATGTTTCTCTATAATGCAGCACTCAAAGAAGTTGGAACTAAGTTAGAGATACTAAACGATGAATTCCAACACGTACATAGATATAATCCGATTGAACACATTAAGACAAGAATTAAGACACCGGAAAGTATCGTGAAAAAATTAAAACGATATGGGTACGAGACATCGGTTGAGAATATGGTAAAGCATATCAATGATATCGCAGGTGTAAGATTGATTTGTTCCTTTACTTCAGATATCTATAGGCTGGCTGAAATGATTGGAAATCAAAGTGATTTGGAAGTCATTTCAATCAAAGACTATATTAAACAACCGAAGGAAAGTGGGTATAAAAGCTTTCACATGATTGTGGCTGTTCCGGTATTCCTATCGGACAGTGTGGTACAGACGAAGGTTGAGATTCAGATTCGTACAATCGCTATGGACTTCTGGGCTAGTTTGGAGCACAAGATTTATTATAAGTTAGAAGACCATGTGCCGGAGTATATCAGTGAGGATTTGAGAGAGTGCGCAGATATGGTTGCAGCACTGGATGAAAAAATGTTGTCAATTAATGATGCAATTCAGAAGTGTCTGGATTCCGTTGAGGCAGAATAAGTAAAAAATGGTGAGAAGGGGAATTCGTTTTATAACGATTTCCCCTAAATTTTTTAATATCGATAGATTTTCCGAGATGGCATGAAAAAATAACAAGAATTGGAAGCAATTTCAGGTTAATATTGATTGCATTGCAGGGAAATAATATGCTAACATATTCGTGTGAATTAAAAGTAAGGAGAACTAAGAATGAAAAAAATTATCGCATTATTATTAGCGGCTATTATGATGTTGAGTATGGTGGCTTGCGGTACAACCAAAAAGGACGACAAAAAAGAAGAAACAAAGGAACCTGAGACAGTTGGCGAAATCTTGCTTGAAGCCTTCGAGGATAACTCGGAAGGAACTGCACAGGAAATAGCAGAACGAATTGTTGGAAATGAGATTATACCATTTATGGGTGGTGCTAATCCGATTGAACCAGGATATCTGGCGGGATTTGACAATGTAGAGATTACCGATTTTAAAGAAGGTGCTATGTTTGGCCCAATGATGGGAACCATTCCATTTGTAGGTTATATCTTTGTATTGGAAGATGGCGCAGACGTGGACGGTTTTATGAAGACATTGAAGGACAATGCAAACTTGCGTTGGAATATCTGTACGGAAGCTGAGGAACTGACTGTTGACAATGAGGAAAATACGGTATTTTTCCTTATGAGTCCTAAGAAATTTGAAGAACAACCAGGAGAATAAAATTGTTATTTTCTAGCATATCATTTTTGTATTATTTTTTGCCTTGTGTATTAGTCTTGTACTTTCTAGTACCAAGGCATTTTAAAAATGTCATATTATTAATTACGAGTCTGTTTTTTTACGCATGGGGAGAACCAAGACTCGTTCTTTTGATGCTTGTAACCATTGCAATTGGATACGTATTAGGTATTTTGATAGAAACGGATGCTGAGCATAAAAAACTATATCTTACTCTAGCACTTGTTTCTTTTCTTGGTGCATTAGGTTATTTTAAATATTCCAATTTCTTTGTTGATAATTTTAATCAAGTTACAGGGCTTTCGATTCCGTTGGTTAGGGTTGCCCTTCCAATCGGTATTAGCTTTTATACGTTTCAGATTCTCAGTTACAACATTGACGTATATCGCGGGGAGGTAAAAGCCCAGAAAAATCCGATTGATTTAGCTGCCTATATTACCATGTTTCCGCAACTCATTGCAGGACCGATTGTGCGTTATAAGGATGTAGCAGTACAATTGGAAAGCCGTGAGCACAACATTTCCAAAGTCGCAGATGGGATTCGGAGATTTATATTCGGTCTTTCTAAAAAGATTCTGATTGCAAATGTATTAGGCGAAATGTGTGAGGGATTCAGACTGTCCGATGAAAAGAGTGTACTGTTTTATTGGATGTATGCAATCGCATTTTCGCTTCATATATATTTTGATTTCTCAGGCTATAGTGATATGGCGATTGGTCTTGGGAAAATATTTGGATTTGATTTTTTAGAAAACTTCAATTACCCATATATCTCCAAAAGTATCACGGAGTTTTGGAGAAGATGGCATATATCATTGGGCAACTGGTTTCGAGATTACGTGTATATTCCGCTAGGCGGATCAAGGGTGAAACGGGGAAGACATTTATTCAATATACTAGTTGTGTGGATGCTGACCGGATTCTGGCATGGAGCGGCTTGGAATTTTATCATATGGGGGCTGTATTTTGCAGTACTTTTGGTGATAGAAAAGACCTTCTTATTGAAGTATCTGGAACGCACAAAGGTGCTGAGTCATATCTATGTACTCTTTGCAGTGGTTGTTAGTTTTGTGATATTTAATGCATCCTCTATCACACAGGTGATGGCGGACATTGGTGGGATGTTTGGAAGGGGAGACTTGCCACTTGTTTCTGGAGAGGCTTTGTATTATCTAAAAAGCTATGCTGCCATCGGTATCTTGGCGATTGTTGGTGCAACCCCGCTTCCGAAGAAAATGGTTTCAAGGTGGAAGGGTTTGCAATATGCAGAACCTGCCGTTTTGTTAGTGTTACTTATTATGATTACAGCGTATTTGGTGGATGGCTCATTTAACCCATTCCTGTATTTTCGATTTTAGGGAGGGATGGTATGTCAAAGATAAAAAATTATGTGACTGTTTTCATTATGGCCGGTTTTTTCATGATATTGGTCTTGTGGAATATTTTTGGTAAAAAGGCAGATTATTCCGAAACGGAAAGAAGAGTACTGGCAAAATTTCCGGAAGTGACAGCAGAACATGTACTTAGTGGGAAATTTGCGAAGGAGTTTGAAGAGTATGCGGTGGATGCCTTCCCAATGCGAGATGCATGGAGAAGGGTGAAAGCATATGTTAGAACAGGATTATTTGCGCAGAAAGATAACAATGGAATCTACACAGCGGACGGGCATATAGCAAAGCTTGAATATCCGATGAACACGGAGATGCTTGACCATGCACTTGGAATAGTTGCAAAAGTTTATGACAAATATTTGAAGGATAGTAAAGTGTATTTTGCAGTCGTTCCGGATAAGAATCGGTATTTGGCACAGAAGAATGGATATCCTTCATTGGATTACGACGAATTTACCGAGTATGTGAAGCAAGGGATGGATTACGCAGAGTATATCGAGATTGCAGATTTGCTTTCAGCAGAGGATTACTATTCTACGGATACGCACTGGAGGCAGGAGGCTTTGCCAGATGTGGCAGAGCGCATTGCTGAGGAGATGGGTACAAAACTGTCCGGAGATTATAAAACAGAGAAGCTGGACATCCCTTTTAATGGTGTATATGTAGGACAATCTGCACTCATGTGTCAGCCGGATACCATTTTCTATCTCACGAATCAGGTTACCCGGCGAGTGACAGTAGAAGGTGCCAAAGCTGTCTATGATATGGACAAGGCAAAAGGGAAGGATGCATATGAAATGTTCCTGTCAGGAAATCAGCCAATTATAACCATGAGAGACCCAGAGAATACATCAGGGAAACGATTGATACTATTTCGAGATTCCTTTGGCTCTAGTATTGCTCCGTTATTGATGTCAGGATATTCGGAAATAGTTCTGGTGGATTTGCGTTATGTTTCCAGTGATATGCTGGGAGAGTATGTTGACTTTGAAGCTGCAGATGTGTTGTTCTTATATAGTACGTTAATGCTTAATAATTCATTAGGTATGAAGTAAAAGTAAATGCCCCTTGACGGGGCATTTTTATTGCGTGTTTTTCGATATATGTGGATTCACATGCACCATGATATGCTTTACTTTCGGGAAATTCTGCTCGATATCATTGTGTACTGTTTCCGCAATGTGGTGAGCTTCCAACAAGGTGCGCGATGCATCTGCCTGAATTTCAACATCAACATAAATTTTGTTTCCAAATATGCGGGTTTTTAGTAAGTCTATCTCTATTACATTCTCATTTCTTAAAACACATTCATAAATCGCTTTTTCTGTTTCTTCATCGCAGGAATGGTCTACCATCTTATCCATTGCATCTTTAAATATGTCAAAAGCGGCTTTGGCGATAAATAGGAAAATCACCAGGCTGGCGATGGAATCCATAATCGGGAAACCTAGTCTTGCCCCTGCAATTCCAATCAATGCCCCTATGGATGAAAATGCATCGGAACGATGATGCCAGGCGTCTGCCATTAATGCATCAGAATCAATTTTCCTCGCATAATATCTGGTATACCAGAACATCCCTTCTTTGACTAAGATAGATACGATTGCAGCAATCAGCGCCAATACCCCAGGCGTGCTCAACCGGTCATGGTCGGAGGCGAAGATATTGGTTGTTGCTGTCAACCCAATTCCTAATCCGGTAACAAAAAGAATCATAGCCAAAATAATAGCTGTTACACATTCCAGACGTTCATGTCCGTAAGGATGCTCCTTGTCTGGTTCTTTTGATGCCAGTTTGATACCAATTATAACTACAATGGTACTGAACACATCTGAGGCAGAATGAACAGCGTCACTAATCATGGCATTAGAATGCGCAATGATACCTACTAGAAGTTTTACAACAGACAGCACGAAATTCCATATAATTGTAACAATAGATACTTTGGTTGCAATTTTTTGAAAATTTGATTTCATAACAGTTTCCTCCTAAAAATGAACAAAAAAACACCCACGAATCAGTATTAGCAACTACTGTCCCGTGGATGTAGGATTCCACTGTCACATCTGTGACCCGACTCCATGACTTGCGTCACGGTCTGCTCAGTTTGTACTGTAGATTTGCATGCAGTGCAATGAGTTACTGTAGAATATCATATGCATGAATGTCTGTCAAGATTCTTATATTTATAAGAAACCATATTTGGAGTAATGGTATGAAGGGGAGAGGGAGTTTCCTTTGATGCGGCGTGGCGTACAAGGAATAATGGAAAAGTAATGGAAAAGTAGAATCAAATAGTACTTGACATTTACCCCTCTGGGTGTATAATAATTGTAACAGAACCCACCACGCCTCTGGTTTTCATGCGCAACCCGGTGGGATTTTTTCATTTATGAGGTGATTATTGTGTTTCAATATCCTAAACAAATCTTAGATATTCCCCAACAAATACAATCATATATAGATGCAGAAATGGAGATATCTTCTCGTGCTGATGTTGAAAAAGCACTTAAAACGATTGGTTATTATAGATTGCGAGGTTATTCCTTTCAGCGATATAATAATGCTACAAAGAAATATATTCATGGAACAAAATTCGATGATATTATAAAATTGTACTATTTTGACCAAGAACTTTCCAGAATGTTATTTTCGATGATTTCCAAAATAGAGGTGGCACTAAGGGTACGATTGGTTGATGCCCTTTTGATTCATGGAGATGCGTTAATATTACAAGATTCCTCTATCTTCAAAGAAAAGAAAATGTACTGGAACAACATGTCCACGATAGCATCAGAAATAGCAAGGTCCAATGATGTGTTTATTAAACATAATTTTGATAAGCATGAAGGTGAGGTGCCTGTATGGGCTGTCGTTGAAGTGCTTTCATTCGGAACATTGTCTAAAATAATAAAGAATTTGAAAACAGGAAAAGGAAGCGCGTACGAAGTGCTGATGAAGCATTATAAGTATGTTACGCAAAAGGGGAATAAGGTAAAACCATCTCAAAAAATGTTTACATCGTGGGTGCAGGCAGTTTCGGTGTTAAGAAATATGTGTGCACATAATTCTAGAGTGTATAATAGGACGATACATACAGCACCCGAAATTTTACATGCAGATAAAATTTCTCCACCTCCAAAAAACAATGGACTTTATCAAATATTGTTAGCGATGAAATATTTAAGAGCATCAGGTGATGAATGGAGAGAGTTTGTTGGTGATTTGGATAAATTATTTCAAGCGTACAATAGTGTCATAACTCTTTCAGCAATGAATCTTCCAATGGACTGGAAAGCACATTTAAGTGTTTAAAATTAATAAATGTGCATATAATAGAAAAGCAGACCTAATCAAGCAAATTTGCTCAAACCGATTAGGCTTTTGGCGGAGTGTTACGATAAGCACTCCGCTATCTTTTTGCAATAGAATTGTGACATAGTGAGATGAACAGATGAAGAAGACCAGAGAACTTTTACAGTCTCTAGTCTAATTTGTTATAAGAGGATAATGCAAATAACTGGGTGGCAATCCAGTATCTCTTTAAGACCCGAAGGGAGTGGCGGCAGCCTGTTCCGCCCTTATTTACATAATCTAATCACACGTTTGGTATGAAAAGACATACGTTTGCCTTAAAGATTCGAGAAGAAAAAGCGAATAAATTTCGCAAAGGTCTAGGAGAAATATGGTCGGAATTGACAACCTTTTTGGACGAGCATAGTATGAAAAATTTCAGTATATGGAATGTAGAAGATATTATATTCGGTTACTATGAAACACAGGATGATTTTTTCTTTACCGAAAGCGATAAAATGAAGGTTGCCAAGTGGGAAGAAGAATATGCTGACTCTTATTCTTGGATATCTACTCCTTTTGAAGATATGCGCCTTATGTATCACGATTTTGGTATTGTGCGGGAGAGTAAGGAATTAATTCGACATCGTGTTTTCATCACAAAATTAGCAGAAGGAATGGAAGATGAATACAAGGAACGTCATGATGCGTTGGTGGAGGCCAGAGGAGGTAAGGTAACGGAAGGACCAGATAGTAATTTCTCCATATGGTATGCAGGAGGGTATATCTTTGGATATGACGAGATAGACACGACAATGGAACACGAGATGTCTATGGAGGAAAAAGAAAGCACGATTCGTTGGGAAAGGAAAATGCTGGAGATCATGAGTTGGCTTACCAACGATGTAGATTGGATTACAGGAGAGTGTCATGCTAGTATTCGAAGATTAGGATGGCATAACTAAGTACATATTAAAAGTGTGTTCTTCATATACTTATACGAAACCATATTTGGAGTAATCGTATGAAGGAGAAACTAAAACGAAAATTAAAGATGTGGGCAGTGTGTGGAGTGCTAATTCTAGCTGCAGGAATGGGAGTTTCGAAGACTGTTTCGGTGTCAAACACCGTAAACGGCAAGGAACTCCCTATTTATTCTGTGGAAACGGACGAGAAGAAGGTAGCGCTTTCCTTTGATGCGGCGTGGGGGAATGAAGATACACAGCAAATTCTTGACATTTTAAAAGAATATAACATTCATGTTACATTCTTTATGACCGGTGGTTGGGTAGAGAATTTCCCAGAGGATGTAAAGAAAATCAAAGAAGCAGGGCATGACTTGGCAAATCACAGTGAAAATCATAAAAATATGAGTCAGCTACCAGATAGCGAGTGTCAGCAGGAGCTTCTGAAGGTACATGAAAAGGTTAAAGAGATAACCGGTGTAGATATGGATTTATTCCGTCCGCCATACGGGGATTATGACAATGAAGTGATTAAAAATGCAACCTCTTGCGGATATTATACCATACAATGGGACGTAGACAGCTTAGATTGGAAGGACTACGGAGTAGACAATATTATCAAAACAGTTACCGAACATAAAAATTTAAAGAATGGTTCCATTATACTTATGCACAACGGTGCAAAATATACGGCAGAGGCACTTCCAAAGGTAATTGAAGGCCTGAAAGCACAAGGATACGAGATTGTTCCAATTTCAGAATTAATCTATAAAGAGAATTATCATTTGGATGTGACAGGAAGGCAGATAAAAGATTAAAAAAACCGTGACAAAAGTCTCCTATGGGCTTACAATAGAAGTTGTTTAGGGAGGACAGAAAGATGAAATTTACAAAGATGCAAGGGCTTGGAAATGATTATGTGTATGTAAACTGTTTCCAAGAGAAAATAGACAATCCGAGTGAAGTGGCTATCAAAGTGAGCAACCGAAACTTTGGTGTTGGTTCAGACGGTTTGATTATGATTAACCCATCCAAAGTAGCAGATTTTGAAATGGAAATGTATAACGCAGACGGTTCTCGCGGAGAAATGTGCGGAAACGGGATTCGGTGTGTAGGAAAATACGTTTATGACTATGGATTGACTGATAAGACTAGTATTTCAGTGGAAACATTGGGTGGTATTAAGTATCTGGATTTCACTGTAGAAAATGGGAAAGTAAAACTTGTCAAAGTGGATATGGGCAGCCCGGAATTAGTACCTGCCAACATTCCGATTGTAGCAGAGGGTGACTCTGTAATTAATGCACCGATTCTTGTAGATGGGAAAGAGTATCGTATGACTGGTGTTTCTATGGGAAATCCTCATACAGTGGTGTATATTGATGATGTACAGGGATTAGACATCGAGAAAATTGGGCCGAAGTTTGAGAATCATGAACGTTTTCCAAAACGTATCAATACAGAATTTGCAAGAGTGATTGATAGACATACAGTTGAAATGCGTGTGTGGGAGCGTGGCTCAGGAGAAACACTGGCTTGTGGTACCGGTGCCTGTGCAGTAGCTGTTGCAAGTATCTTAAATGGATTAACCGAAGATAAAGTGACTGTTAAATTACTTGGCGGAGATTTACAAATTGAGTGGGATAGAGAAGCGAATAAGGTTTATATGACTGGTCCGGCGGCAATTTCGTTCGAAGGCGAGATTGAAATCTAAAAAATGGCACTGAATGTGAATTCAGTGCCATAAATTTTTTGTCTATCATTATCTGTTGTTGATAATCTTTGTCAATTCAACTGGGTCAACGATTTGTCCGTCTTTGTATACACGCATGTTACCAGAAGCGATTTCATCGATTAAGATAACTTCGTCGTTGTTGTAACCAAATTCGAATTTGATATCCCAAAGGTCAAGACCAAGTGATTTCAAATCATCAGCAACGATTTTAGTAATTGCCAATGTTTGTTCTTTCATGCTTTCGAACATAGCTGGTGTCATGATTCCAAGTGCTGCAAGACCTTCGCCTGTAACAAGTGGGTCACCTAATTCATCATTTTTGAATGTACATTCAACATAGCCACCTTCTAAAACAGTACCATTTTCAATATATTCACCATATCTGCGGATGAAGCTTCCTGTTGCTACCAAACGGCAGATTACTTCAAGACCATGACCAAATACTGTTGCAGGAAGAACTTCCATAGTAGCGTCATCTAAGTTAGCACCTACATAGTGTGTTTTAATTCCAGCTTCTTTTAATAATTCGAAGTAGTGGATAGATGTTTCTAAGTTTGCTTTACCAATCCCTTCAATTGTTAAACCAACAGAGTTTTCGCCTGGATCAAATACGCCGTCTTTTCCAGTACAGTCGTCTTTGAATTTTAACATTACATTTCCATTATCAAGTTTGTACACATCTTTTGTTTTACCTGTATAAATTTTTTCCATTTTCGATTTCCTCTCTTTTTCAAAATGATTAGTAAGGAGACTAAAACATCTCACATAAAATTTTTATCACAAAACAGGCTGATTTACAATATTTTTTTGAAAGAAAATGGTTGATTTTTAAAAAAATAATGATATAATGTATTTTGTTCGGTAAACATTAATGCGGAATGGTGTAATGGTAGCACAGCAGACTCTGACTCTGTTAGTAGGGGTTCGAATCCCTTTTCCGTAGTTTTTTTTATTTAACAAGAAATTTTGTAATTATAGCGGAGTGTGGCTCAGCTTGGTAGAGCGCTACGTTCGGGACGTAGAGGTCGCGTGTTCGAATCACGTCACTCCGATTTGGTGATGAAGTTCGCTGGAATCCTTTTAAAATAAGGGCTCCAGCGTTTTTCTTTATTTTTTTTATATTGCCAGTTTCTTATGAAAATCATGTGATTTTTGGCCCTGTTCTAACACTTGTTCTAACAACCGCATAATTAAGTATAAAGTGCAAATAATAATGCTAAGTCATTGCAAATGTATTGACTTAGCATTAAAAATTTGCTATTCTTATGGCAAGAAGATGGTAGGAGGTGCGATATGGCAAGCACAATTCAAGTAAGAGTAGAGGATGATTTAAAAACAAGATCTGATGAACTGTTTAGAGAGTTGGGCACAGATACTACGACAGCAATTCGCATTTTTTTAACACAGGCAATATCAGTAAAAGGTTTTCCGTTCGAAATTAAGAAAGCAACGATCAACCCATATGTGGCATTAACAGAGAATGAAGTATTAGAAAAACTGGAAAGAAGTCGTGCACATGCAGCACAAGGAATGTATAGAGAGGCTGAGGATGTTGTTCGTGACATGAGGGCTAAATATGGATTATAAAATTGTAGTTACACAAGATGCAGAAGAAGATTTAGATAATTACATCAAATATCTTCTTTATGAAAAAGAGAGTATACAGGCAGCACGAAATGTATTAGATGATTTCGAAGCTACGAAAGAAAGTTTGAAGTATGTGGCTGGAAGTTTGAAATTTTGTGACAATCCGCGACTGAAACAATTAGGATATCGTCGCATTAATTTATTGAATCACAGATACTTTATGTTATATCGCATTGTTGAAAATGTGGTCTTTATAGACAATATTTTTCATGATTTACAAGATTACGAAAACAAAATATATTAGTAGAAATGATTTGCGAGGCAGGCTGAAAAAGGTCTGTCTCTTTTTGTGCTGAAAATGAAAGAAACAACATTTTCTAAAACAGTAGTGATTTCTGTAAATGCACCTGCAACAACTACGACAGAAGAAGTTTTGTTTGTCCCCCCCTTTGCGATTAAGGGAGAGAGAGAGGTCTCGACCGACTTGTATGCCCCTTTGCGATTAAGGGTAAGAAAACAGGTTCGTAGAAGCCTGATTGGAGGTGAAAACAAATTTCTGCAAAACAAAATAATTTAAATAAATGGAGGAAAAAGAAAATGAAATGTTTTGATGTTGTTGAAATGGTACTAGACGAGGCAAACAAACAGTTTGCACCTTCATGGAAGGAGGATATCAGGAAGAGAGAAGCTTTAAAACAGTGTTGCGAAAAAATAGACGTGTTCGCGAAGATTGCAGATGCAGTAGCATATGAGGTTGAAGTGGATGATATAACGTTGAAGATTTATGTAGAAGTAATTTGGGAAAAAGAAAATAATGAAGCTAAATTAGGATTTGTGTTTCCAAGTGTGTGGAAACGTACTTTTTGTGAGGAGGGAATTATAAATGCAAGATAAAGTTTTACGTTGTCAGGACTGTTACAAGGAATTTATATTCACGAAAAAGCAACAGTTACAATATGCAGAAAACGGATGGCAAGATCCAATCAGATGTCCGGTGTGCAGGGAGAGAAGAAGGTTAAGAAGAGAGTTGTTTGATAATGATTATGTTTCATTAATGCAGGGATGTGCATTGAGACGCTATAGCCGTCATGGACGTGGTTACTTTGGCGCGTTCAGAAGGAGATAAGGAGGAGTTTAGGATGGTAGATTTTGTAATAGGATGTTTGTTTCTTGGTGTAAGTTGTCTTTTGGAAAAACGCGAAAGGGTAAAACCTAAGAAGATGCCCATAGAAGAAATAAAACAAGATGGAACTTATGAACAACGAAAAGGGGAATGGTTAAAAAGGGTTACAGATAAGACGTTGGAGAACCTGTTGGAGAGACAAATTTATAACATGGAAGATTATGAGCAAATATGGAAGGAGGTAAAAGAAGCGTATGATGAGATGCCTTGGAAAAAGGAAAAGGATAAATACATCTGTTTGTGTGCAGATGATGTAAAAACTAAATTTGGCAGGGGTACTTACAGTCAAGAAGAAAGGGAAAAGATTGCAGCGAGTCATCGCCAAGAAGCACTTCGGATTATGATGGCAAAGAGAGGTAAACTTAGATTTTTCGATGCACTGCATGGCATAGAATATGGTGGATGTGGTGTACTCAACCAAGCAACGTTAAAGGAATGGGACAAAGAGTGCGCAGACTTTGTTCTTTGGGTTGATAGAAAACTGAAAGAGCACGGCGTGAATGAGGAACTATACATTATTTTACCACTTAATGAGGCGTGTCGAATTGAAGATTCAAAGTATGAAAAAGGTGCATATCGGTGGAAACCGGCAATACAATCACATACTCAACTTAAAAATAGACCATACAAGTATTAATTACATCAAAGTGTAAAGGAGAACAACTATGAAAGTGAATAAAAAAATGACAAAATTAATATGTAAATTAGAAAGTATAATTGGTAGACAAACATATAACCCGAATTCATATAACGGGTGGACAGGAGAAGAGGGATGTAGTTATAAATATCCAGTCAGTTATTGCAGAAGTAAGGAAGAACTTAACGCAAGAAAAATAGTAAAAGAACGATATATTGATGATATCGAGCCAGAATGTATCAAAACTGTAAAGTATGTAATTGGTTCTAATCATTTGTATATAGGAGACGGCATTGTCAAAGTATTGGAGTTTTTGGAAGACAGGTACAATATTGACTTCAACCAACTAGAAAATGAAATCGTAAAAAATAGTGATAAAGAATAAAAAGATTAACGGTAAAAGGAGAGAAGATATTTATGGATTTGAATTTAGAAGAAAAATATGAGGATTATAGAATTAAGGAATATGAGATTATGAAAAAGAATACAGAGTCTGGCATAAAAATTATTGTTGTAATTGTGTGTGTGTTTGAATTTGTGGCGATGTTTCTTTTGTGTGTGGGACTGCTTGGATGTGAAATAGGGGCAGATAGCGGTATTTTTGCTCTAATACTTTCAATCGTTATAGGCGGAGGTATACTATGCATAGGAATGGCGTCAGTTAAAGAAGATATATACGATTTAAGAAAATTAGAGGAGAACTTGGGAATTGAGAGGTGTAAGAAAAAACAGAAGAATGAGAATTCAAAATTATTATAAAATGATATAATACCGATACTACATTATTTGCAAAATATAAGCATTAGTGGTATAGTGAATTCAAATTCTCGAAGCAATATGGAATACATAGCATATGTTTATAAAATTATCAAAACTAACACATTTCAACCCGTAATAAATTTGTAAGAGAGAAAGGGTTCTTTTATGAATAATGTGAAGAAAAAAATAGTTGATGGTGTTGCTTATGAGTTACATCACTTAGAGCAAACTATTACATTTACATGTGACAAATGCGGTAAAGAAAAAGACAGTAAAACAATTGTATATTACGATGATATGGCAAAAAGAATGTGTAATGCATGTTATGGGCAACTGATAGGAGCATACAAAAGAGACAAACGTGAAACATTCGGAAAATCAGAAGATGGCTCTCGGAGAGAAGTGTATAATTTACTCCCTTTGATGCAGAGCAAATTAGCTCAGAGGGAACAGTGTATTGTTTGTGGTTCAAAATTGACGTCTGGACATGTTAAAGCAATTCTAAGTAATGATAAACGTCAGTACATCATAGGGACAGTGCCTGTTCATTATTGTAACAAGTGTCATATAGGTTATGCGGCATCGGATACTTCTGGAAAAATCAGAAAACTTTATCCATCCTATCGTGCCAATATGTTTATGCTCGGAAACTCTAACAATAAAAAGATGATGAAAAGTGATTTGTGGAGACGGATTAATTATATTTCGAATAAAGAATCAAAAAAAGTACAAGATGCGAAAGTTAGTGCACCTAAAACAGAAGATAAAAAGTTCTTGGTTGAAAAAAAGGATAATAATCAAAAGCAAAATGATAAAACTAAGATCGAAGTGGTTCCGGATAATACAACATTTTATGTTGGAGATAAAGGTTCTCATTTGTGTGCTGGACCGATGGAAGGTTCCTTGTATAAATACACATGCTTTTTGACGGAAAAAAGTGGAAGACTCATACAATTTACAATAAAAAAATGTATTCGATGTGGCAAGTTGTTTGTTAGTGATGAATTTTATGAGAAATGGAAAAGCAGATTAATTGAATATAACTACTTGACTAATCAAGGAGAAAAAATATTAAGCACTGAAGAATATATTCATGATATTTCTCCAAAAACATTTATGACACGAGTTAATGTCTTTCACTGTTCAGAAAGAGGTCATGATTTAGTTGATATTCGTTGTAGAGTGAAGTTGTTGACCAAAGGGGGATTAGAAGCGGTTGTTGTGATTCCTGCAGCATATTGTCCTCAATGTAAGAAATATTACATATTAGACAGTGAATATAAAAGATTAAAGATTAAAGGTATCATTATTTGTAAAGTGGTTAAACAAGAATATTGGACGAAAGATTTTGGTAGTAATAATTGGGGATTAAAGGACGAATCTGATTTGCATATTATGGGGTATAACGTAAATGCTCAAAACAATTTACCACAAAATTTGAGATGGAAAATATTAGAAATGATTGTTGATGAAGGAGTTATGACTCGCATTGAAATCTGTTCACATCTTGATTCTCTTATTAATAGGAGTAAGAACAGACCTGAGCATTGTGATGCATGCAGCAAATGGAACACAGACAGAGAGCATATTAGGACTTATAATTCTGATAAGCTTTTATCATTGGATACAGAAAAAATAATAAATAAGATAAGAATATATTAAATTTAGCAAATGCTTAACTCAATGGAATAAGTGCCTATTTACACCTGCCCGTTCTAACACTTATTCTAACACTTTGTCATTTTATAAAATCTTGAAAAATCAAGATTCGGCACTTTCTTTTTTTATCACACAAGTGTCAGAATAGGGTTAACTCAGGGTTCCCTATTACAAAATTCAAATTAAGGTTGAGAGGAACGTCAAAATGAAAATTAAAGTTATTTTGTGGGATATAGATGGTACACTTTTAAATTTTGAAGCGGCGGAAAAGGCTGCTATCCGACAATGTTTTTCGGCTTTTGATTTGGGCGAGTGCACAGACGAAATGCTTGGTGCATATCAAACCATTAATAGAGAGTATTGGAAACGTTTGGAGATAGGCGATATTAGCAAAAAAGAAGCTTTAGTAGCGCGTTTCCATGATCTGCTTGAGAAATATGGTCTGGACACATCTGTTGCACCAAAGGTTAACGCGGAGTATCAGGTTCGTTTAGGGGATACCATTTGTTTTAATAAGAATGGCTTAGAAACTGTAAAAGTGTGTAAGGGCAAGATTCCGCAATATGCAGTTACAAATGGAACAAAGGTAGCACAGGATAGAAAACTTCGAAACTCGGGGCTCATTGATTTGTTTGATGGCGTATTTATATCCGATGTGATAGGGATAGAAAAGCCAGCGATTGGGTTCTTCGATGAAGTCTTTAAAACAATCGGTGAATATGATAAATCAGAGGTTCTAATTGTGGGTGATTCCCTTACCAGTGATATACAGGGAGGAAATAATGCAGGTATTGTTACTTGCTGGTTTAATCCATTGGGAAAAGACAATGATTTAGGGCTGCATATCGATTATGAAATCAGCGATTTAAGTCAAGTGTTAGATATTGTATCAATAAATAGCGGGGAGTAGTTATACTCCCCGCGCGAGTTTGCAAGCAAACTCCTTGTTACCTATTTTATTTCATATTCTAATATGTAATCATCCATGACAAAACCATTTCCAATGTCTGTTACTTCCTCGCGCACTTTGGTAAAACCGAGGTGTTCATAAACAGCAAGGGTGTCTGTGTTGTGGCGATTGCAAGTAAGCCAAATCCCCTTCAAGTTTCTCATTTTGCATATTTCAACAAATTTCTGGAACATATGCTTTCCAATGCCTTTCCCACGAAATTCTTCGTCCACATATAGCTTACTTAAGAACAGTTTTCTGTCTTCTTCGTGAATGCCGGCAAAACCTGCAAATGTATAATCGTAGGAAAAGAGGAAATATTCGTAACCGGAGTTGATTTGTTCTACCAATGCTTCCGGTGATAAAAATTTCTCTACCATATAGTCAACCTGTTCTTCGCCAAGAATCGGTGTGTAATGTTGGTGCCAGATTGCATCTGCAACGGCATACACGGAATAGACAAGCTCCATATTTGTAACAGGCATAATTCTTAGATTTTTCATATTGTAAACGCTCCTTTTGGTTAAAAGTTAATCATACTTCAATATTTGCATTGTATCATGGAATCTGTGCTGTGGGGAAATTTTTTATTATAATTTCATAATTTTTATAAAATTATTAGCACTCTTTCTTTGAGAGTGCTAATTTTGTATTGACATCTGATTTAATGAGTATTAATATATGTTTTAGGTAAACTTTAGATGGAAAAGGAGATGCTTAATATGGCAACAAAACATGGAAATCTTTCTATTAATAGCGAAAATATTTTTCCAATTATTAAAAAATGGATGTATTCAGACCACGACATTTTCGTGCGTGAGTTAATTTCAAATGGTTGCGATGCAATCACAAAATTGAAAAAATTAGATATGATGGGCGAGTACCAGATGCCGGATGATTACAAGCCAAGTATTCAGGTGGTTGTGAATCCGGAAGAAAAGACCATGAAATTCATCGATACCGGCCTTGGTATGACATCGGAAGAAGTAGAGGAATATATTACACAGATTGCATTTTCCGGTGCTACAGAATTTTTAGAAAAATACAAAGACAAGACAACAGAGGATGACATGATTGGTCACTTTGGTCTTGGATTCTATTCAGCATTTATGGTAGCTGACGAGGTGCAGATTGATACCCTATCATATAAAGAAGGTGCCACTCCTGTACATTGGACCTGCGATGGTGGTACAGAGTATGACATGGAAGATGGTAATAAAGAGGCTGTTGGAACAGAGATTACCTTATTCCTCAACGAAGATAGCTTAGAATTTGCTAATGAATATCGCGTAAGAGAAGTGATTGAAAAATACTGCTCATTTATGCCGGTTCCGATTTATTTATCAAAGGAAAATGCAGAGCAGGAAGAGGAACCAGTTGCACTAAACGATACAACTCCACTTTGGGCGAAGCATCCAAACGAATGTGAAAAGGATGACTATATTGCATTCTATCGCAAGGTGTTTATGGATTACAAGGAGCCACTGTTCTGGATTCATCTAAACATGGATTATCCATTTAACTTGAAGGGTATTTTGTATTTCCCGAAAATCAATACAGAATACGATTCTGTAGAAGGTAAGATTAAATTATATAACAACCAAGTATTTATTGCAGATAATATAAAGGAAGTCATTCCGGAGTTCTTGATGGTATTAAAGGGTGTAATCGATTGTCCGGATTTACCACTTAACGTATCCCGTAGTGCACTCCAGAATGATGGATTCGTAAATAAGATTTCGGAATACATTTCCAAGAAGGTGGCAGACAAGCTTTCCGGAATGTGCAAGACAGATAAAGAAACCTATGAAAGCTACTGGGATGACATCAGCCCATTTATCAAATTTGGCTGCCTCAAAGATGATAAGTTCTGTGATAAGATGAGTGATTACATGTTGTTCAAGAATTTGGATCACAAGTATTTGACGTTGAAAGAGTGTATTGAAAACAACAAACCTGCAACAGAAGATGCTACTGTGGAAGTGGAAACGGTAGAAGGCGATGCTTCCAGTGAAGACAAAGAAAAGGAAAAAGTTACGATTTACTACGTAACAGACGAACAGCAACAGAGCCAATACATCAACATGTTCAAGGTTGAAGGAATGGATGCAGTTATTTTGACACACAACATTGACTCGCCGTTTATCAGTCAGTTAGAACAACGCAATGAAAATGTGAAGTTTGCGCGTATTGATGCAGATTTGACAGACACCTTTAAGCAGGAAGTTGCAGCAGATGAGGAAGAAGCATTTAAGGCAAACACAGAAGCCTTGACAGATATTTTCCGCAAAGCATTAGGGAATGATAAGTTAGATGTAAAAGTGGAGAAACTGAAAAATGAAAATGTGGCATCTATGATGACACTTTCTGAGGAATCACGTCGTATGCAGGATATGATGAAAATGTATGGCATGATGGGTATGGACCCAAGTATGTTTGGCAATGATGTGACTTTGGTTCTCAATGCAAATCATCCATTGGTACAATATGTGCTTGCTAACGGTGAGGGTGAAAACACTGCATTATTCTGTAAACAGTTGTATGACTTGGCGCTGCTAAGCAACAAACCACTTAATCCAGAACAAATGACAGAGTTTATCAAGAGAAGCAATGAGATTATGATGTTGCTTGCAAAATAAAATATAGAAGAGAAAGGGTTGCGTATGATGACGCAATCCTTTATTTTGTTTAACAACAAATAGCGACAGATATTCAAGTAAAAAACAATTCTACTTGACAAAAATAACATAAAATGCTACTTTAAAATCATAAAGGAGGCATTAAAAATGAGCAGCTATTATGAGGAAATTAAAAATGTTATTGAACAAATGCCAAACAACGAAATATTTGTAGCCAGTGAATTGAAAAATGCAATGTTAAAAGGAGTTCCTGAAAACACCTATTATAAATGCCTAGAACGTTTAGTGAAAGAAGGTGTACTTATACATCTCACAAAAGGGTTATATTCTAGAACTCAAAGGAATAAACAGCAGATTGTCGAATATTATACTGCACAAAATTGTGGAATAGTGGTTGGAGAACAGTTGTTTTATGAAAAGGGATTCGTCTCAAGAACAACCGAATATATAAAAATATTATCTAATCATTTGAAAGAAGAAAGAAAACATATAGGGGAAATTGAGGTAACAAAAATTGACATTGATTTGAACAAGAATACAATTCCTGTTATTGAAACGTTGGAAATTCTTCAAAATTACAACAAGCTAGAAAATGTTAATAAGAACCAGTTTCTTGCTTACATGAGAAGGTTTTCAGAAAATTATTCGGATGAAGTTGCAAATTATGTTATCGAAAACAGAAAATACAAAAAGTCTACCATTGCTTTTCTGGAACGTATACTTACATGGTATGGAATAGAAAATTCATTAAGTCAATATTTGTCACCACTATCAGAATATAGGATTCCTACTATAGAAGAATTAAGAGGAAGTCTACCGACGGAAATGAAGTCCTATCTTAATGATTATATAGTCGAATTAAAGAAAATTTATAAAGATAACTTAGATAAGGTTATATTGTATGGCTCTTATGCACGTGGGGATTATACCGAAGATTCTGATGTGGATATCATGATTTTATTACGTATAACAGATTTGGAGATTAAAAATTATAGGGAGTTATTAACGGAACTCACATATGATTTTAATACAAATTACGATATTGATATTAAACCAATTGCCAAAAACAAGGATGAATTTATAAAATGGGTAAACGCATATCCATTTTATGCTAATGTACAAAAAGAAGGGGTTGAGTTGTTTGGAGCAGCATAACAACGAAGGAACAAAATATGATTTGGCACGTTATCGAATAGAGACAGCAAAAAGTGATTTGAGATCCGCAAAACTATTATTAGAGGCAGATGAATATAGAGGTGCAAACAACCGTGCCTATTATGCAATCTATCATGCGATTTCTGCAGTTCATGCACTGGCAGGAAAAGCATACAAACGTCACAAAGATGCTCTCAGTAATTTTAATAAAGACTATATACATTCTGAAATATTTCCCAAAGAATATGGGCGAAGGATAGCGGAAGCCGAAGAAATTAGACATGCCAGTGATTATGATGATTTCTATATTGCTACAAAGGTTGAAGTAGAAAAACAAATAGATACAGCAATGAAGTTAGCAGAGCTGGTAGAAGTGTATTATAAAGAACATGTGGAAGAATAAATTGTTGCGCTACTATGGATACCAAGATAACAGCCGATTGTACGAAATGTAACCGTACAATCGGCTGTTTCTTTATCTGTCAAAGTATAAAAGATTAGCAACAGGAATTTCTAATACATCAGCAATATCTAGCAAGGTGTCTAAAGAGATGGAAGTAGGCATGTTAGGAGCTTCAATATTACTCATATGGGTACGACTGATATCAATATGCTCGGCAAGCTGCAGTTGAGTAATTCCTTTCAACTTTCTATAGTATGCAATATTTAAACCAATTCTTTTATATTGTTGTTTACGCTTTTCGTTCATTTTCATCACCTCAATGTCAGTTTATTGGCAAAAACTATAAAAATAAACAAACTGAAAGCGTGTATGTGCAAACTGAAATATTGCAAATACAAAATCAGTGTGTTAAAATGCAATAAATTAGCAAGTTGTATTTATGCATGTTAACGTATGAGGATGGTAGAAAAATGAATTTAACAAAACCACAACAGCTTATTTATGATATGGAAAAGTTTTCAGGCGGAGCAATTGCCATGATTTGTGGCAGTATGATTTCTGACGGAGAAAAAGATATGCATATCTTAAAACATGGTGTTAATGAAATTTATCGAATTAATGAAGCATTGCGTATTCGTGTCAGCGAAGTGGACGGAAATGTATATCAGTATGTGACGGATTATGCTGAACAGAAAGTAGAGGTAGTGCACTTTGAAAGTAAAGAGGCACTTGATACCTATGCGGGAGATTATGCAAAAATACCTCTGGATTTGTATGGAAACCTCTGTGAGATTAAGATAGTGGTGTTGCCGGGACAATATGGCTTACTTGCGAAGCTTCATCATATTGTGGGAGATGCTTGGACGTTAGCATTGCTTGGAACTCAATTTCACGACATTATGGACGGTAAAGAGGTAGAATCCTATTCCTATATGGATTATACGGAAAGTGAAAAAACATATATTCAAAGCAAACGCTATGAAAAAGATAAGGTGTTTTTTGTTGAACAATTCAAAAAAAGTGATGAGGTAACATATCTGAATGAAAAGCAGAGTGATACATTTAAGGCGGAACGAAAAACGCATGTACTTGACTCTGAACAAGTAAAACAGATCATGGATTATGCAAAGCAACATGACACCTCTCCGTTCATATTATTTACAGCAGCGTTATCTGCATATATGAATCGAGTAAAGATGAATGCTGAGAAGTTTTATATTGGAACAGCTGTATTAAATCGTAACGGAGTAAAAGAGAAGAATATGGCAGGTATGTTTATCAATACTGTTCCAATGTTGATACAACTTGATAACGAAAAGACATTTGCTCAAAATTTGAACGAGATACAATCAACTGTATTTTCTGTATTGCGTCATCAGAAATACAATTATGGTGATGTACTAACTACCATTCGTAAAGAATATGGTTTTCAAGAAAAATTGTATGATGTCATGATTAGTTACCAAAATGCAAAGGTGTTTGGTAGTAAGTGTGAGACTACATGGTATCACAGTGGGGAACAGAGCGAAAGTTTACAGATGCATATTGATGACCGTGATAATGAAGGGATTTTCCGTATTCATTATGATTATTTAATCGAGAAATTTACAGAACATGAAATTGACAGGTTGCACGAACATATTTGCAATCTTCTTTTTGATGCCATAGAAAATGATGCGAAAAAAATCTATGAACTAGAAATATTGTCTGCAAAAGAGAAAAATAGACTGCTTTATGAATTTAATGATACAGCGGTAGAGTATCCAAGAGAAAAATGTGTGCATCAGTTATTTGAAGAGCAAGTTGAGAAAACACCTGATGCCGAATATGACAAATGGTATTCCTTGATGAGTGAAGAGAAGAAAAGACATATCGATAGGTTGCGATGTGTAGATGATAGGAAGCGAACAGTCGCGGGCGAAATGCTTGCTCGCATATCTATTGCCGAATGGTGTGGTGTTGCTGAAGAAAAAGTTGTATTTGACAAGACGGAATATGGCAAACCATTTGCAGTAGGGATAGAAGTGGAGTTCAATATAAGCCATTCGGGAAATTTGGTTGTATGCGCAGTAGATAGCAAGCCCATAGGAATTGATGTTGAGCAAATTAGGCCAATGGATTTGGGTATTGCTAAACGAATTGGTTCGGAAGGTGAATTGTTATATTTGTTTGGGGATGTTCCTAGTGAAGTAGACTTTGCTAGTACAACAGATTACCCAATATTAAAACGATTTTTTGAAATATGGACAGCAAAAGAAGCTTATGGAAAGTGTATCGGTAATGGTATTTCCTGTCTAGACATAGAGATTCTGAGTATTCCTAAGACATATTATATTTTTGATGGGTATTGCGTTTGCATTATAAAGAGTTAACGGTGCAGAATATGTATTACATATTTTTGCACCGTAGTCATTTTGGTACAATTCTAAAAATTACGGTGCAATAGGAAAGAAACGACTGCATCACCGTAAAATTTATTTATAATATCTAAAATTAAGCTGGAAAGTTGTTTTCTTACGGTGTAGATTTGTTTTTAACTTCTCTGTACCGTAATACTGCGAAATAGACATTGTTTCTTACGGTGTTAAGTTGCAAATCATCATCTTACACCGTAAACCCACAAATCCAAGTCAAACTACCTACGGTGCTAAACTGCGAATCTCTATCCCACACCGTAAAATTTCAAATTCATGCTCCATAAAACAGTCAATACAAAATCAAATGCAACCTCTACATCACTTCAAACGCAATTTCCTTCTGTGTAAAGAACTTCTGCACCATCGTATCCCATGCTTGTTCCAGGGATTTATCCATGGTGAATAAGTTCATGGCCGTTCCTGTCACACATTGCAGTTTCTGTCCATCGTATTTCAAGTTTATGTAGAGTCCACGCACATCTTCAAGCTCAAAGTTTAATCCCTGTTGCTGAATCAGTTTTTCAATATTAGATTCAGACAGTCCCAAGACAAATTTAAACCCAAGGGGTGTACGTTTTCCCTTAATCAGAGAGAAGCAGTATTCACGCATTTCTTTCCAAAGTACATATTCTCTGTCAGGGGCGGTGCCTTCTTCAAAGAAATCCTTCTTTAAATATCCATCCATGGTAAATGTCGAAAAAGTCATGATTTCCCCTTCAATAAATAGAAAAGGATCAAATGTTTCCGATAACAACAATTTTGACATACATTCTTTTACTTCCGTTAATGATAAAGCAATCATGCGATTTCCTCCTTTGTGTTTGTCTGGCGTTGAGATTTCACTGCCAGAAAATATATTGATAATACTAAGGTCACAAATTCTGCCAGTGGAACGGATGCCCATATTCCATTGATTCCAAATGTCGGCGCAAGGATTGTGACAAAAATAATACTAAGTACACAGCCTCTCGCAAGGCAGATAAGAAGCGATAACTTCGGTTTTGCAGTAGACTGAAAATAACCCACCGCAAACATATTAATTCCCATAGCCAAGAACCCGATAAAATAAATGCGGATTGCAGTAGGCGACATGGCAAGAATTTCCTCGTTTGGATTTAAGAAAATATAAGTAAACATATTTGGTAAAATCAGTCCTAGTATTGTTGGTAATGCGCATATTATTAAAGCAGTTTTAATTCCAAGACTCCGTATTTGACCAATACGTTTTGTAAAACCAGCACCGTAATTGGTTGAAAGAATCGGCTGAGCCGCCTGATTAATTCCATTACATAGACAGACCACGATAATTGCGGTATTGCATATAACACCATACATACTGACACCGTTATCTCCTGCATATTCTAAAATCTTTATATTAAAGACAAACATAACAATCCCAGATGTTATATCCACGAGGAAACTGGTAAAACCATTTTGGAAAATCCGCCCAATACAGGACAAAGAAAACCCTTTCAATGAGAAATTCAATCCATTTGTTTTTGATAAAAAGTGTAATAATAAAATGCAGATAGTACAAAGTGAGCCAATCACGCTTGCAATTGCCGCGCCGGCCATTTTCATTTGCAGCGGGAATACGAAAATTAAGTCCAGGATTACGTTTAAAACACCACCTGAAATAACTGCAATCATGGCAAGCTTCGGAGCTCCGTCATTTCTTACAAAGGTTTGTAAAAGTGAAGAAAAAGCAAACGCGCTTAAGCCCAAGATTACATAAGGTGCATAGTCGCGAATGTATGGCAGCGTTGCATTTGTTGCACCTAAGAAACGTACAACCGGCTCCATGAAAATCCATAGTAACACTGTTAGTATCAGACAAGTTATAGCATTCAAAATTACAGAAAGCGTGAAATAACATTTTCCCAACTGTTCGTCTCCACGTCCGCGTGCGATGGACATTAGAACGGAACCGCCAACTCCGAATAAAAGTCCCACTCCAAAGAAAATATTAAATAATGGAAGAATAATATTGAGAGCCGCCATTGCAAGTGTGTCGATACCTTTTCCAATAATAATAGTGTCTGCTAATATATAAATAGAAGTCACCATATTTGCTAAAATAGCAGGTATTAGGTAACGAAAAAATATTTTTGAAACAGATTCTGTTAATAAATTGTTTGTTTGCATAAACTACTCCTTGTAAATAGGAATTTCCAGTACAACCTATAGTATATCAGATACCCTAAAAAATTACATTCTCTTTTTGGGAAAAGTTGACTTTTGATGTGGGAAACAGTATCATAAAAAGGTAAAGAAAAAGGAGATTAGTTTATGAATCGTATAGAGAAATTATTTCATTTATTAGAAAATGCAACTTCACAATTTCACACTGCATTAGCAGTCAAAGAGCAATTGCTTGCGGAGGGTTTTGAAGAACTTACATTAAAGGAGAACTGGAGCCTTAAAAAAGGTGGAAAATATATGTTTGTACACCATGGATCTACCATTTTTGCTTTCACTGTAGGAACAGATTTTAGAGCAGAAGATAGTTTTCGTATTGCCGCATCTCACGGAGATTTTCCGGGATTTCGCATTAAGCCAAATGCGGGAATGGAAGTGAACGGATACTTGCAGCTTAATACGGAAGGGTATGGCGGAGCAATCCTATCTACTTGGCTGGACAGACCCCTTTCGGTAGCTGGACGTGTGGTTTTGAAATCGGATGACGTATTCAAGCCGGAGGTTCGTTTCATTGATATGAAGAAACCGATTTTAATTATTCCAAATCTGGCAATTCATTTTAATCGTGAGATGAACAAGGGCGTTGAACTTCGCAAACAGGTGGAGATGATTCCAATCTGCGGAACAGCATCCGAAGAAATGACAAAAGAAGCATTCTTAGAAGCGCTTGCAGATAAACTGAATGTAAATAAAGATGATATTCTGGATTATGAATTAATGGTCTACAACGTAGATAAGCCAAGCCACGTGGGCCTGAAAGATGAGTTCGTTTCTGCACCTAGACTTGATAACTTAACTTCTACGCAGGCTATTGTAGAAGGAATTACCCGGAGCACACGCAAGAATGGTTTGAACATGATGATTGTATTTGACCATGAGGAAATCGGCAGTCGTTCCAAGCAAGGAGCAGCCTCCACATTATTATCGACTATATTAGAGAAAATCTATGTGTCGCTTGGTATGTCAGCAGTAGATTTCACAAATGCGCTAGAAGATAGCTTATTTATGTCTGTGGATGTAAGTCATGCTTACCATCCAAATTATGCTGCGAAATATGATGTGACGAATAAACATGTTCTGAACCAAGGTTTTGCGATTAAGCAAGCGGCTTCCCAGAGCTACGCGACAGATAGTGAGGCGATTGCCATTGTGCAGCAGATTTGTGAGAAAGAGGGTATTGCATACCAGAAATTTGTTAATCATTCTGATTCAACCGGTGGCGGAACAATCGGCGCGATTTCATCTGCTATGCTTCCAGTCCGCACGGTGGATATTGGTGTGCCGCTACTTGCTATGCATTCCAGCCGTGAGACCATGGGTGTGAAGGATTATGAAAGCTTAGTTCATTTTATGGGAGCATATTTCAGTTTGTAGGAGACGTTATGGAAATACGTTTGAATAAATTTTTAAGTGAAGCCGGGGTTTGTTCCAGGCGAGAGGCGGACCGCTTAATCGAAAGTGGAAAGGTAACGGTGGATGGAAAACCTGCGGAAACGGGGATGAAGATTACGGACTCCCAAGTGGTTCGTGTAGGGAAAAAAGAAATTCGTCCAAAGAATGAGATGGTTCTTCTGGCAGTCAACAAGCCGGTCGGAATTGTCTGTACTGAAGAGAAACGAGAGAAAAATAATATTATCAATTTTTTGAAATATCCAACCCGAGTTACCTATATCGGAAGGCTGGATAAGGATTCGGAAGGATTACTTCTGATGACCAATAACGGTGACATTATCAACAAGATGATGCGCTCCGGAAACCAACATGAGAAGGAATACAAGGTGACGGTAAACAAACCGATTACAACCGAGTTTATTGAGCAGATGGCAAATGGTGTCCCGATATTAGATACAGTGACTCGTAAGTGTAAGGTGGAAATGATAGGGAAATATAAGTTTCGCATCATTTTAACCCAAGGTCTGAACCGCCAGATTCGCCGAATGTGCGAGTATCTTGGTTATAAGGTGACGGAACTGAAACGGGTTCGCGTCATGAATATTGAGCTTGGCAATTTAAAACATGGCGAATATCGTAAAGTAACTGAGGATGAGATCACAGAACTCTATGAATTGATTAAAGATTCTTCCAATGAAACCGTAATTCCTGTACAGGAGTAGGCACCATTGGGTGACAGGGCATAGAAGACTGAAATGTGGTAGTCGGGCAGAAGTGGAAATAGAGATTGAGGAAATAAAGATGGAACAAAAAAAACAGCGCATGCAGGAATTAGTGGAATTATTGAATAAAGCATCCAAAGCCTATTATCAGGAAGCGACTGAGATTATGAGTAACTTTGAGTATGATAAGTTGTATGATGAACTGCTTGCATTAGAAGAAGAGTTAGGAATCGTGATGGCAAATAGTCCAACAGTCAACGTTGGCTATGAGGTGTTAAGTGAGCTTCCGAAAGAGCGTCATGAAAAGCCAATGCTTTCTCTGGATAAGACAAAGGAGATTTCCCGGTTGAAAGAATTTCTTGGAGATCAAAGAGCTTTTATTTCTTGGAAGTTAGATGGATTAACTATCGTACTCACATATAAGAATGGAAAACTGGAAAAAGCAGTTACCAGAGGAAATGGAGAGGTTGGCGAAGTTATTACAAATAACGCAAGGACCTTTAAGAATCTTCCGCTTAAGATTGCATACCAAGGGGAATTGATTTTGCGCGGTGAGGCGGTTATCGGTTATCAGGATTTTGAAAAAATCAACGCTGAGATTGAAGATGTGGATGCCAAATATAAGAATCCAAGAAATCTTTGCAGTGGCTCGGTTCGTCAATTGAATAATGAAATCACAGCAAAACGTAACGTGCAGTTTTTTGCATTTTCACTTGTAAAGGCTGACGACGTGGATTTTGAAAATTCAAGAATTTGTCAATTAGAATGGCTGAAAGAACAAGGTTTTGCGGTGGTAGAAGGCTATGAGGTAACAGCCGACACGATTGAGGAAAGAGTTGCATATTTTGCGGAGGAGATAAAAAATAATGATTTTCCATCGGATGGACTTGTGCTTGTATATGATGACATTGCTTATGGACAGTCCCTTGGAAGAACCTCTAAATTTCCAAGAGATTCCTTTGCATTTAAATGGGCAGACGAGATTCGCGAGACGAAACTTTTGGAAATCGAGTGGAGTCCGTCAAGAACAGGACTGATTAATCCGGTGGCCATATTTGAGCCGGTGGAATTAGAAGGAACCACAGTCAGCAGAGCCAGCGTTCATAATATTAGTATTATGGAGGAATTGGAACTAGGAATTGGGGATAAGATAGAAGTATACAAAGCCAATATGATTATTCCGCAGATTGCATCCAATCTAACCAGAAGCGGAGTGAAGGATATTCCGTCAGCATGTCCGGCATGTGGCGGAAAGACGGAGATTCGTCAGGTGAGTGATGCGAAGGCCTTGTATTGTACCAATGAAGAGTGTACAGCGAAGCATTTGAAATCATTTGCATTATTTGTAAGTCGTGACGCGCTGAATATCGATGGACTTTCCGAGGCGACTCTGGAGAAATTCATTGCAAAAGGATTTATTCATGTGTTTTCTGATATGTTCCATTTGGAACAGTATGCAGAGGAAATCAAGTCCATGGAAGGCTTTGGCGAAAAGTCTTATGAGAACCTGCAAAAGAGCATTGAAAAGGCAAGAACAACAACCCTGCCGCGTTTGATTTACGGTCTTGGAATTGCAGGAATCGGGCTTGCGAATGCAAAAGTTATATGTAAAGAATTCAAATATGATATGGACAGAATGATGCAGTTAACAGAGGAAGAGCTGGCGGCTGTATCAGGGATTGGACCAGTACTTGCAAATGCATTTGTGGCATATTTTGCAAAAGAGAAAAATGTGGAAGAAGTAAAACGTTTGCTTGAGGAACTTGTTATTCCAATAGAAGAGGTGAATACAGAAGAACAAATCTTTGAAAACAAGGTGTTTGTTATCACTGGTAGTGTAGAACATTTCGCAAATCGAAACGAAGTGAAGGAAGTGATTGAGAGCAAAGGTGGTAAGGTGACCGGCTCAGTAACTTCCAAAACAGATTATTTAATCAACAATGATGTAAATTCTACATCATCCAAAAACAAAAAGGCAAAGGAACTTGGTATTCCGATTATCACAGAGGAAGAGTTCTTGAAAATGTCAGAAGGTTAAGGAGGATTTCATTATGATGAAGGTGACAAAAGCAAATTTTGAACAGGAAGTTTTAAATGCACAGACACCGGTATTGGTTGACTTTTTTGCAAACTGGTGCATGCCATGTAAAATGTTTGCGCCTGTGCTTGATGGAGTGGCAGAAAGTTACGCAAACAGATTAAAAATCGTAAAAGTGGATATTGATGAAGCGGTGGAATTAGCTCAAAAGTATCGTGTTATGAGTATTCCAACAATCAAATTATTTACAGGAGAAGCAGAACCAAGAGCCACATTTGTGGGTGCCATGTCACAGGAAGAATTAGAAGAATGGCTCGCAGAAAACGGAGTAGAGTAGGAGACAAAAGATGGAAAATAATTGTTTTGACGTGATTATAATCGGTGGAGGTCCGGCTGGGTATACGGCAGCACTTTATGCTGCCAGGGCGAACCTTACCGCTATGGTAATTGAAAAATTTGCACCGGGTGGACAGATGGCTACAACGGAGATCGTGGAAAATTATCCGGGATTTGTAGAGGGTATCAATGGATTTGAACTTGGAATGCAGATGAAAAAGGGCGCAGAGCGTTTTGGAGTGAAAACAAAGCTTGCAGAAGTAAAAAGCGTGGAATTAGATAAGAATCCAAAACTCATTCATACCTCCAAAGACACCTTTCAAGCGAAGACTATTATCTTAGCATTGGGTGCGTATCCTAGAGAGCTAGGTCTTCCAAATGAAAGAAATTTAAGAGGCCGTGGTGTGTCTTACTGTGCAACCTGCGATGGTATGTTCTACAAAGACAAAACGGTTGTTATTGTGGGTGGTGGAAACACCGCAGTTGCGGATGCCATTTTCCTTGCAAAGATTTGTAAAAAGGTATACTTAGTACATCGTAGGGATGAGCTTCGCGCATCCAAAACATATATGGAATCTTTGGAAAAAACAGAGAATATCGAATTTATCTGGAGTTCCGAAATTGTGGAAATTTTGGCAGATGAATTTGTTACAGGTGTGAAGGTAAAGAGTCGCAAGGATGATTCCGTTCGCATGGTTGCCTGTGATGGTATCTTTGTTGCAATCGGAAATGTTCCAAATACGGAATTAATCAAAGGTCAAGTGGAGTTGGATGAAGCAGGGTATGTACCTGCGGATGAAACAACCAGAACCAATATTCCGGGCGTGTTTGCAGTTGGAGATATGAGAAACAAACCACTCAGACAGATTGTAACCGCCGTGGCAGATGGTGCAGTTGCATCCAAGTATGCGGAAGAATATATTGATAGTATGTAAGACAAATTTTGTCAATTTGAAAGCCTTGACATTCCCATATTCGTAATATATAATTCAAATACGTTTGCGAACCAGACACCAATTTTAGGGCTTGTACTGGTTTCGACGGGGGTTTTGAAGTTGAGGAAGCCATCCGCGGGACGGGACCGCGTAACAATCCGTACTTTAAAATTAAACGCAAACGAAAATTTAGCGTACGCTGCCTAGTGGCAGTAGTCGGTCTTAGGTCGCTCACTGCTTAAGCAACCGGCTTCAACGAGGTGAGGCACTTCGTTTCCAAAGCTTTGAGGAAATGGAAGAACCTATGAAGCTACTAAAGTCATTAGCCTGTCATTAGGCGAATGATGGAGGGAATGTCAAAATAATGACTGTGATGGGAGATGCCTTGATGGATGGGCTTTCGGACGCGGGTTCGATTCCCGCCAGGTCCATTAAAAACAGAGAGTTCTACGCTCTCTGTTTTATTATGTGCAGAAGTGAGCAGCATTCTAAACAATGAGGTACAGCACAAAAGAGGAGGAATAGCCTATGAGAAACAGTATAAAAGGAACCGTATATGTGCTACTCTCGGCAATCTGCTTTGCTTTGGGTGGTGTGTTAATTAAATTTATTCCATGGTCACCAATGACGATTCAAGGAGTGCGTAGTATTTTTTCATCTGTTGTTATTGGCGGTTACATGTATTATACAAAACACAAATTTGTATTTAATAAGTCTGTGGTCTTTGGAGCAATTTGTAACATGGTAATGGCATTTACCTTCGTGGCAGCAACAAAACTCACCACGGCAGCAAATGCAATCGTACTTCAGTTTACAGAGCCTATTTTTGTTATCTTGTTGATGTGGATTATTTATAAAAAGAGACCAAGAAAAGAAGCGGTAGTGACATGTGTTCTTGTGTTTAGTGGAATTTTGTGCTTTTTCTTTGAGTCCTTGCATGCTGGAGGGATGACAGGAAATGTGTTGGCCATAGTGTCAGGATTCTTCTATGCACTTGTTTTTATGATGAAACGTTTTCCGGGAGCTGATTTTGAATCTTCCATTTTGCTTTCCAATGCCATGAGCATGGTGTTTGCGATACCGGCATATATGAATGAAACCACAAGCACACCAGTTATTTGGAGTTGTATCATTTTACTTGGTGCTGTGCAGTGTGGTCTTTCTTATGTATTTCTATCCAAAGGTCTGGATTATGTGTCACCGGTAACGGCATCTCTTACTTCAACCATTGAACCTATCTTAAATCCCCTTCTTGTGGCTGGATTTTATGGGGAAAAAGTTGGTGTGATGGCGATTGTAGGCGCAATCCTAGTGGTCGGTTCGGCGACGGTTTATAATTTGATAGAGGCCAAAAAGGGTTTGGTTGATTAGAAATAATATTATAAATTTATCATTAAATCTAGGACAAATTGTTTAAAATATGTTAAGATATTTTTGAACTGTGCGCAACAATGCACAAACGAAAGGAATTAGGTATGAGAAGAATTGAAAAGTTAATGAAAGGTTGGAGTTTTACGGACCAGACAGGTAACAGACAAGCAGTAGAACTTCCTCATACATGGAACGCCAAAGACGGTCAGGATGGTGGAAATGACTACTGGCGAGGAACCCTAGTGTATGATAATCAATTTGCAAAACCGGAATTTGATGCGGAAAAGGAATGTGTTTATTTGCAATTCCACGGTGTCAATGCAAGTGCAAAGGTAATGTTAAATGGCAAAGAGGTTGTCGCTCACGATGGTGGATACTCTACATTCCGTGTTGACGTTACAAAAGATTTACAAGAGAACAATCAGATAAAAATAGAAGTGGATAACAGCGTGAATGACCGCGTATATCCACAGAAAGCAGATTTTACCTTTTACGGAGGAATCTACCGTGATATTGAAGTCCTAGTAGTTTCAAAAGAGCATTTTGATTTGGATTACTACGGCGGACCAGGTATGAAGTACCAGACAGAGGTAGATGGAAAAGATGCGACCGTGAAGGTAAGTACTTATATTAATAAAGCTGCCAAAGAAGCGAAGGCAAAGGTTGTGGTTGAACTTCTGGATGCAGAGGGAAATATTGTGGCTGAAGCGGAAGGAACAGAGGTAGAGCTTTCTGTGCCTAACGTACACCTTTGGGATGGGCTTGAAGATCCTTATTTGTACCAAATTAAAGCTGTTCTAATGAAGAATGGAAAAGAAGTGGATGAGATTTGCTGCAACTGTGGTGTGCGTACCTTCGAATTTAGTCCAAAGGATGGCTTTCATCTGAATGGCAGACCATATCCTTTACATGGTGCATCACGTCATCAGGATTTCAAAGGTATTGGAAATGCGATTTCAAAGGAACATCACGACAGAGATATGGCACTTCTTCGTGAGGTTGGAGCGAATACCATTCGTTTGGCACATTATCAGCACGACCAATATTTCTATGATTTGTGCGATAAGGTGGGTATGATTGTATGGGCAGAGATTCCATACATTTCCGAGCATTTAGCAAATGGAAATGAGAATACCATTTCACAGATGAAGGAGTTGATTATTCAAAATTATAATCACCCAAGTATTGTGATGTGGGGAGTATCCAATGAGATTACCATTTCCGGTAGAAGATATAAAAAGCAAATGTTAGAGAATCATCGTGTGTTAAATGATTTGTGTCATAAGATGGACCCGACACGTTTGACAACCTTGGCATGTTATGCTATGTGCTTGCATTGGAATCCGGTTGCACACATTACAGACTTGGTTGGATGGAACTTATATCTTGGATGGTATGTACCATTTTTATGGCTCAATGATCTATGGATTGGATTGTGGCACTTCTTATATCCAAATAGATGTTTATGCTATTCAGAATACGGTGCAGAGGGTATGCCAAACCTTCATTCAAAACATCCAAAGCGTGGGGATAACTCAGAAGAGTATCATACAAAATACCATGAGTATATGTTGAAATGCTTTAAGCGTTATCCGTATATGTGGGCACACTATTATTGGAATATGTTTGATTTCGCGGCAGATGCACGTAATCAGGGTGGTGAGCCTGGCATGAACCACAAGGGCATGATTACCTTTGACCGCAAGTTGAAAAAGGATGTCTTCTATTTATATAAGGCATATTGGAATAAGAAAGATAAATTTGTATATCTGGCAGGAAAGCGTTATGAGTATCGCAGTGCTGTAAATCAGACCATAACCATTTATTCAAACTTAGATGAAGTTTCCCTTTATCACAATGGCAAACTTGTGGGAACACAAAAAGGAGAAAATGTTTTCAAGTTTGATATTATGTTAGAGGCTGAAAATAAATTAGAAGTTAAAGCTGGTGATTATACAGACAGCTGTGTCATCTACAAAGTTGATAAAGAAAAACCGGAATATCGTTTGGCGAAGGGCGATAGTTCTAACTGGATGTAGATATATATGGATGTAGGAGAGAAAAATATGGAAAAGCAAGTAACAAATCGTGCGAAATTATATCAATTGGTGTTGTTCCCGATGAACAACGGCGCAACCAATGTGTATTATATTTTGACGTTGAATTTTATTGCATATTATGCAAGTGGTGTTTTAGGGTTATTAGTTGCATTTGCTACCTCAATGGTAACATTTATGCGTCTGTTTGATGCGGTGACAGACCCGATTATTGGCGCGCTGATAGATAAAACGGCAACCAAATTTGGTAAGTTTCGTCCGTTTATGCTTCTCGGCAACTTGATTATGATTGTCAGTGCAATTCTGTTATATTTTGGAACACGTTTGATTCCGGCAGATATGACGGCTGCTAAAATGGTTTGTTTTGTATTGTTTTATGCACTATATGTAATCGGATATACATTCCAGACAGCATGCACGCGTTCCGGACAAACTTGTTTGACAAATGACCCTAATCAGAGACCATTATTTACAGTATTTAATACAGTTGCAAGTTTGATTGGTATGGGACTTGTTCAATTTTTAGCACCGATTTTACAGAAAAGTCTGGGTGGATATAACAGCACCGGTTTCTATGATTTCATGATTCCACTTTGCATTGTGGTTTCATTAATCATGACAATCTTGGCTATTATCGGTATTGCTGAAAAGGATCGTCCGGAATACTGGGGTATTTCTGCAAAACAGGAAAAGGTAAAAATATCAGAATATGTAGCAATATTAAAAGACAACAAAGAATTGCAGCGTTTGATGGTTGCAGGAGCAGGATGTAAATTGGCATTCTCCATTGCAACAGGCATGCCTGTGCTTTGTATGCTATACGGCGGATTGATGGGGAACTATGACGGTCTGTATTTGCCAATGATGGTAGTTGGATATGTATTCTCGGCTCCATTTTTCTTACTGACAGTTCGGACATCTCAAAAACATGGACAAAAGGCATCACTTATGACCTATGTAAGTGTTGCACTGATTATGTATATCGGTGTGTTGGCAATATTATTACTCTGGCAGCAAGGTAACCCGGCAGTGACACTATCATTGTTGACCGGTGGTAAAATAACCATTAACTTATACACAATTGCATTTCTTCTTTTCTTTGGTATTGGTTACGGTGCATATTATGCAACAGCAGATATGCCGATTCCGATGGTGGCTGATTGCTCCGACTATGAAACATGGAGAAGCGGAAAATATGTTCCGGGAATTATGGGAACATTATTCAGTTTGGTTGACAAACTTGTATCTTCTCTTGGAACGGCGATTGTAGGTGTTGTGGTTGGATTTATCGGTTTTACGAAGGCACTTCCGGACGCAGATGTCACATATGTACCGGGTATGAAGGGAGTAGTCATTATCTTATTCTGTGTTGTGCCGATGTTAGCATGGATTGCGACTTTAATTGCAATGAAAGGCTATAAGTTAACCGGAGCACGCATGAAGGAAATTCAGGCGGTCAATGCACAGCGTAAAGATGCCATAGCAGGTGGAATGAGCTTGGAAGAAGCCATGGAAAAATATCAATAAGTTTTATAGAAACAGTTCTGGAGAAATTCGGAACTGTTTTTTTATGGAAATTGTTAGAATTATGTTTAAGTTTTAACAAAAACATGTTAGAATGTACTATATAAATTACTATCAAGAAGTAAGGAGAAGTATTTATGGAAGAAAACAAAAAAGAATTAAGAGCTGAGAAAAAAGCTCAGAAAAAAGCGTTTAAAAAAGCGCGCAGAAGAGCAAGAAGACCTTGGAAGTTTTTAACACTTCTTAGTGCTCCGCTTGCAATTCTCTTCACAATCATCTTTATCGTTGTGTCTATGTTTGACAACACGGTAGCATTGTTTGTTGGTGGAACATTCTGGGAATTGGAGAATGAAGACAAAGATGCGGTTTATTATGAGGGTGATTTTAAGACAGAAGAAGAAAGAACGGCAAAAGGTGCAGAACTTGTAAAACAGGTGGAAGCAGAAGGGGCTTCGCTTTTGATGAATGAGAATGCGGCACTTCCACTTAACAAGGACGCGAAAGTGAGTTTGTTCTCAACATCATCCGTAAACATTGTATATGGTGGTACAGGTTCAGGGAATGTGGATTCCTCAAAATCGGACAACTTAAAAGTAGCACTGGAAAAGGAAGGCTTTTCCGTAAATAAAACCTTATGGGATTTCTACAGCGAAGGTGGAGCAGCAGCTGAATATACACGCGGTAACGCGGGCGCAGTTGTACAAGATTCTGCAACAGCAAGCGGATACGGTTCAGCAGAAATCGTTGAAGCACCATGGGATTTATATTCAGATAAAGTTTTGAAATCTGTAGAAGAATATGGTGATGCAGCAATTGTTGTATTATCACGTATTGGTGGTGAAGGTGCAGATAGCTACTTTGACCATGAGTTAAAGGATGGCAAGAACTATCTTGCATTAAATCAGAATGAAAAAGATATGATGGCCGGCATCAAAAAACTGAAAGACGATGGCAAAGTTAAAAAGATTGTCGTACTTATCAATACATCAAATGCTCTTCAGGTAGATTTCTTGAAAGACAATGAATATGGTGTAGATGCAACACTTTGGATTGGCGGTGTTGGACAAACTGGTCTCAATGCGGTGGCTGAAATCTTAAGTGGTAAAGTAAATCCATCTGGTAGTTTGCCGGATACTTATTGCTATGATAATTACTCAAGTCCGGTAATGCAGAACTTTACACCTATCGTATATGATGGAGATACAAGTAAGATTCCTGGACATGCAGATACTTACATGATTTACCAAGAAGGTATCTATGTTGGATACAAATATTATGAAACACGTTATGAAGACTATGTAATGGGCAAGGGCAATGCTGGTGAATACAAATATGGCAATGATGTTGCGTTCCCATTTGGATATGGTCTCAGCTATACAAACTTTGAATATAGCAATATGTCTTTGACTTATGACAAAGATACAACAACATACACAATCAATGTAACAGTTACAAATAAAGGTGATGTAGCAGGTAAAGAAACCGTTCAAATCTATGTATCAAGTCCATATACACAATATGATATTGATAACAAGATTGAAAAGGCATCAGTATCATTGGTTGGATTTGATAAGACAGATATCTTAGAGCCAGGCGCTTCTGAAACATTAAAAATTGAAGTAGATGGCGATTATGTAGCAAGCTATGATGCATACAAAGCAGGCACATATATTTTAGATGCCGGTGATTACTATTTCACAGCAGCTACAGATGCTCACAATGCAGCAAATAACGTATTGGCAGCAAAAGGCTATACACCAGAAAGCACAGGCGGACGTATGGATGTTGCTGGTAACGCTTCATTAGTAGCAAAATGGAACAACCCAGAATTGGATACTACAACTTATGCTACAAGTGATGCGGGTACAGAAATTAAAAATCAATTAAATTCTTCAGACCCTAACATGAATGAAGAAGTAGAGGATATCGTATACTTGACTCGTAATGACTGGGAAGGTACAATGCCAAGCCTTGAAAAGACAGTTAAGATTGCGTTAAACGATTATTTAATCAAAGCATTGCAAGATCAACAATACAAAACTGATGCAAAAGCGGATGCTAAAATGCCAACACTTGGTGCTGATAATGGTTTGAAACTTTATGATATGATTGGTCTTGATTATGATGATCCGAAGTGGGATAAATTGTTAGATCAACTCACATTTGATGAAATGGTTTCTCTCATTGGGGATTCCTTCCACTGGACAATGCCGATTCTTTCTGTACAAGCTCCAGGTACACGTGATGAAAATGGTCCTCAGGGCTTAACAGTAGCGTTGTTTGGTAGCCATCTTGGTGTTGAAACAACAGCGCTTACATCAGAAGATGTATTAGCTGCGACATTTAACAAAGAATTAGTTTATGAAATTGGTAAAGTTGTAGGAAATGACTGTTTAGATGCAAAAGTAACATTCCTCTATGGACCAGGTGCAAATATTCACAGAGCGCCATATAGCGGACGTAACTTTGAGTACTACTCAGAAGATGGTTTCCTTTCATCTGAAATTGGAAGAAATGAAGTTGCAGGTATTCAAGAAAAAGGTGTTCGCGTTGTAATGAAACACTTCGCATTAAATGACTGTGAGCAAGACAGAATTGGTCTTGGAGTATGGTTAAATGAACAAGCAGCTCGTGAAATTTACTTGAGAGCATTCCAAGGTGCACTTGAAAGTTCACAGGCAGGCGGAAATGGTGTTATGATGGCTTATACTCGTTGGGGTACACAGTGGTCAGGCGCTAATGCGGGACTTGTAAAAGGTATCATGAACGGTGAATGGCAATGTAACGGTTTACAGATTACAGATAACGTACTCAATTCCATGGTAAATGGCATTGACGGTGTAATGGGTGGAACAACAACCTATGACTCTATGCTTGCATTCATGATCACAGGTGGAAACGGATTGCCACAATTTGAAAATGACCCTGTGGCAGTTTCAGCAATGAGAGAAGCTTGTCACCACAACTTATATGCGATTGCAAATTCACAAGCAATGAATGGCATCGGCCCAGATACAACAATCAAAACAACAGAACCGATTGTTCAAACATTAACAAGGGTTTTAACATTTGTATTTATTCCTGTGTTTGTTCTTTCGTTAGTAATGTGGATTATTAAAGTTAACAAGTTTAAAAAGACAGAAGCTTATATTTCATACAAAGAATTTAAGAAATCGCTGAAAAATAAATAAGAGATTGCGAGGAAAGGTGCGGTAGTTTTGCTATCGCATCTTTTTTTGTAGAACCTTTTGTTCAAGCCTGTAAATGTCCTCTTTATTTGTGTGTGAAAAAATAGTATAATGGAAACACAATTTTTACATAAATCTTTGCTAGGATAACATTATAAGTTCTGGACGAGGTGTAAGTTTCATGGAAAAAATAAAAATATTAATTGTAGATGATGAAAGCAGAATGCGTAAATTACTCCGTGACTTTTTGGAACGAGAGGGCTATCAGATATTAGAAGCTTCAGATGGCATTGAAGCCATGGATATGTTTTACGCAGATAAAAATATTGATTTAATCATTCTGGATGTCATGATGCCGCGTATGGACGGATGGCAGGTGTGCAAGGAAGTGCGCGAACATTCTAAGGTTCCTATTATGATGCTTACTGCAAGAGCAGAAGAACAGAATGAGCTAAAAGGGTTTGAACTGGGAGTAGATGAGTATGTTGCGAAGCCATTTAGTCCAAAGATTTTGGTTGCCAGAGTAGGAGCGCTTTTAAAACGTGTGAAAAATGTAGATGGTGATGCCGAAATTAATGCGGGAGGAATTGTCATTAATAAATCTGCGCATATGGTAACGATTGATGGAGAAATTATAGATTTAAGCGTAAAAGAATTTGAATTACTCACATATTTTGTGGAGAATCAAAGGATTGCGTTGTCCAGAGAAAAGATTTTGAACAATGTATGGAATTATGATTATTTCGGTGATGCAAGGACAATTGATACCCATGTAAAAAAACTGAGAAGTAAGCTTGGCGATAAAGGAAACTATATTAAAACCATATGGGGCATGGGCTATAAATTCGAGGTGGAAGCATGAAAAAATCAATCAGACGCCAGATAGCAACCATCTTCATTGCGTTGGTTGCAGCTGTACTGTTAGTATCGATTCTTATTAATACTTGGTTTCTGGAAGGCTTTTATATTCATAATAAACAGACAGCCCTAGTCCGTGTCTACAATGAGATGAACGATGCAACGAAAACGGGAACTCTGACATCGGAAAAAATGTTGGAGGAATTAGGTGAGCTTGTGGAGGTCGGAAACATATCCTTTGTGGTTGTCGACGGAGATAATCAGGCTCTTCTGACAGCTACTCAGAGTGAACGAAAAACACAGGAGTTGTTTACCCAATTGATGGGATACTTATTAAATAAGAACCAGGTGCGTGGGGAAATTTTGGAATCCAGTGACCGTTATCAGATTCATAGTGCAACGGACGTAATTAACAAAGATGAATATATTGAAATGTGGGGGTACTTAAGCAACGGCAATGCATTTATCTTGCGAAGTCCTCTAGAGAGTATCCGTGAAAGTGTTTCCGTTTCCAATACATTTCTGATTTATATTACATTGATTATGGCATGTCTGGGAAGTGTCTTTGTGTGGTTTTTTACGAAGCGAATCACCAATCCAATCTTGGAGCTTACCAGTTTGTCGGCTCGCATGGCAAATCTGGATTTTGAGGCCAAATATGTCAGTGGTGGAGAAAATGAAATTGGTGTGCTGGGTGAGAATTTTAACACAATGTCAGAAAAACTGGAACAGACTGTTTCAGAACTGAAAAATGCAAACTATGAGTTACAAAAGGATATTGAAAAGAAAGAAAAAATAGAGACCATGCGTACAGAGTTTATAGGAAATGTCTCCCATGAACTTAAAACGCCGATTGCTTTAATTCAGGGGTATGCGGAAGGATTGAAAGAGGGAGTTTCAGACGATCCGGAAAGTCGTGCTTTTTATTGTGATGTCATTATGGATGAGGCGAATAAAATGAATCAGTTGGTAAAGAATCTTTTGACATTAAATCAGCTGGAGTTTGGTGAAGAGGAAATTGCATTTGAACGTTTTGATATCACGGAATTAATCCGAGGCATTATTCAAAGTAATGAGATTTTGATTCAGCAAAAAGAAGCAGAAGTAAGATTTGTATGTCAGGAACCGATATTTGTATGGGCTGACGAATTTCGGGTTGAGCAGGTTGTTCGCAACTATTTGAGCAACGCCCTTAACCATGTTGAAAACGAAAAGATTATTGATATCAGAATCACTAAGATGGATGGAAACGATAGGATACGTGTATCTGTTTTTAATACAGGAAAACAGATTCCTAATGAAGAAATTGAGCATATCTGGAGCAAGTTTTATAAGGTGGACAAGGCACGTACCAGAGAATATGGCGGCCATGGAATTGGATTATCGATTGTAAAAGCCATAATGGACTCTTTCCAACAGGACTATGGTGTGGTAAACTATGAAAATGGAGTCGCTTTTTGGTTTGAATTGGACTTAAAGTAGGGGGCAAAAGATGGTTGCAATTATAGATTATGATGCAGGAAATATAAAAAGTGTAGAAAAGGCACTGCAAAAACTAGGTGCAGATGTGGTGATTACGAAAGATGCAGAAGAAATTTTGCGTGCAGATAAAGTGATCTTGCCAGGTGTAGGTGCTTTTGGAGATGCCATGGCTAATCTGAAGAAATTTGGATTGGACAAGGTCATATATGAGGTAGTAGAGAAGGGAACACCATTCTTAGGGATTTGTCTTGGACTGCAGTTGCTGTTTGAACGCAGCGATGAGACTCCGGGGGTAGAAGGTCTTGGAATCTTAAAAGGTGAGATTCTTCGCATTCCGGACAAAGATGATTTAAAAATCCCACATATGGGATGGAATTCTTTGCATTTACAAAATCAAGGAAGATTGTTTATGGGACTTTCTGAACAGTCCTATGTATATTTTGTACATTCCTATTATCTCAAAGCAGAGGATGAGCAGATTGTAAAAGCAACTACAGATTACAGTGTTAATATCCATGCCTCGGTGGAGAAAGATAATGTGTTTGCATGTCAATTCCATCCGGAAAAGAGCAGTGATGTGGGACTTAAGATCCTGAAAAATTTTGTGGAGCTTAACTAGGAGGAAGAGGCATGTTTACAAAAAGAATTATTCCTTGTCTGGATGTACATGGTGGACGCGTGGTAAAGGGTGTGAATTTCGTAGACCTTGTGGATGCGGGTGACCCGGTGGCCATTGCAAAGGCGTATGATGAAGCCGGTGCAGACGAGATTGTATTTTTAGATATTACGGCATCATCAGATGCCAGAGAAACCGTTATAGATATGGTAAGGGAAGTTGCAAAAAATGTATTTATTCCTTTTACCGTTGGTGGCGGTATTCGTACAGTAGATGATTTCAAGGCGCTTCTTCGAGAAGGGGCAGATAAAATTTCGGTAAATTCAGCTGCCATTAATCGACCGGAATTGATTTCGGAAGCAGCTGAGAAGTTTGGAAGCCAATGTGTGGTTGTGGCAATTGATGCAAAGCGTCGCGCAGACGGTACCGGTTGGAATATTTATAAAAATGGTGGCCGTGTTGATATGGGTATCGATGCTATTGAATGGGCAAAAAAGGTGGAAGAGCTTGGTGCCGGTGAAATTCTGCTTACCAGCATGGATTGTGATGGAACAAAGGCAGGTTATGATTTAGAACTTACTCGTAAAGTTTCAGAGAGTGTGTCCATACCGGTTATTGCATCCGGTGGTGCAGGAACGCTGGAACATTTTTATGATGCATTTACAGAAGGAAAAGCAGATGCGGCTTTGGCAGCATCCCTATTCCATTTTAAAGAATTAGAAGTAAAAGAAGTAAAACAGTACTTAAGAGAAAAGGGAGTATCTGTCAGACTCTAGGAGGAAATATGCCAGCGATTAATGGAGATTGGCTTGAAGCTTTAAAAGATGAATTTAAGAAAGATTATTATAAGAAATTGTTTGATACGGTGAATCAGGAGTATCGCACTCATCAGATTTTCCCACCTGCAGATGATGTGTTTAATGCATTTCATTTAACACCACTGAAGGATGTGAAGGTGGTTATCTTTGGACAAGACCCGTACCATGGCGAGAAACAGGCACATGGACTATGTTTTTCTGTGAAGCCGGAAGTAGAGATTCCGCCTTCCCTTGTGAATATTTATAAGGAATTACACGACGATTTGGGATGCGTGATTCCAAGTCATGGATATTTGGAAAAATGGGCAAAACAAGGCGTACTGCTTTTAAATACGGTACTAACCGTGCGCGCTCACCAGGCAAATTCACACCGAGGAATCGGGTGGGAAGAATTTACGGATGCAGCGATTCGTGTGCTGAACGCACAGGATAGGCCAATTGTATTTATCTTGTGGGGAAGACCGGCGCAGTTAAAGAAGTCTATGCTTAACAATCCAAAGCATCTGATATTAGAGGCACCACATCCAAGTCCATTATCGTCTTACCGTGGATTTTTTGGAAGTCGCCCATTTAGTCAGACCAATCAATTTTTGGAAAGTCATGGGGTAGAGCCGATTGACTGGCAGATTGAGAATTTTTCATGATTTTACGCGATTTTCGTCAGAGATTCGGGGGTAGTGTGTCATAAGTATATAATGTGCATGTAATAGAATTTTTTGGGGCGAATATAAAAGAAACATAAGATTATTGTAAAATTAATAAAACTGTATAAATTTTTTTAGAATTTCGTCGAAGGCGCAACAAGCTTTGTTGGAAATTGGACAAATAAACGGATTGGAGATAAGGGCTTTTTGCAAAGTGTCCTGTAATTTAATATATTCATATAGCAGTTCTAAAAATTCCTTGTTGGAAGGTTTTAGTGATAGAAATTTTTCACCAAAGATTTTTTGAAGCTGAATGCTGTTTTCATCGGCATGCTTCCAGATGACTTCAATTACTTTACGGATGTTTCTTTCTACACAAGTTTGTGAAGTCTGATACTCCTTTGCTATATCAATATATAGAATTTTTGTGACATTTGTCAGGACATTTTCATTTTGCAAAATTAGTTCAATAGCACGAAGAATGTAATCGTATCCGCTGTAGGTTTTTCCAATTCCAAGTTGGTGCAAGACGCTTTTTGTAATTGTTCTGTACTCCATAGCATTTCTCTCCCAATATAATAACATGGTAAATTGTAAGAAACAGGAAAACAATAGAAAAAATTCGACTTTTATCGACACGCAGAAAATAAAGAAACAGTCTTATTAATAAAATTATACCATATTTTGACAATCATGTGTTACAATGACATAAGAATATTAGGCTTAGAGGGATTTGGTATGCAAAAGGATACAACAAAAGAGGAAAAGTTTGAAGAAATTTATCGAATATATGAGAACGAAGTGTTCAAGATTAGCCGGTATTATACAAATGATGAATATACGGCGCACGATATAACGCAGAAGGCTTTTTGTAAATTGTTTCAGCATTTTGACAATGTGAATTTAGATTGTGTTCGTGCATATTTGTTGCGAACAGCCCGTAATTTATCATTCAACTGGCTGAGAGATATGAAGCATGAACAAGGGGATTACATCGACAATATCCCGGAAGAGAGTGCAATTTTGCACAGTGCAGAGGATGAATACATTCTGGACGAGAGCGCCCAAGAACGCAAACAATTTGCAAGTGAAATACTACACAGGGTAAGAGAAGAAAATGAATCATGGTATGATATCTTACATTTAATCTATATTATGGATAAGTCACATGATGAAGTGGCGAGAGAATTGGGAATGTCCAGAGACGTTTTATATAGCAAACTATATCGAGCGAAGAAATGGATACAGAGACATTTTGAGGATGAATATTTGAAACTATAAGTGCTGTTGCGATTGCGATAGCACTTGCTTTTTTGTTGACATATATCTTGAAATATGGTTATATGAATACATGAACAGTTATTCATATATAAAAGGAGAGTACAATATGTCAGAACATAAACATGAACACCATAATCATAAAGCATGTGCATGTGAAGGCCACAATCATAAAGCGTGTGCATGCGATCACCACAATCATGAGCATAAGGAATATGTAAGCTGTGGATGCGGTCATGACCATCATCATGTACATAATGAAACAGAGCAGAAAAAGGAGATTTTACTTATTGTAATTTCAGCCCTTCTTTTTATTGTAGCAATTTTTACGCAGGATATGGCAAGAGTGCCATCTATCATCCTATCTGTTATTGCATATTTTTTGCTTGGTGGAAGAATCTTGAAATCAGCAGTAAAAAATGTCGTAAAAGGTCATTTTTTGGATGAAAACTTTCTGATGAGTATTGCCACAATTGCAGCCTTTGCAATCGGAGATTTTGCAGAGGCGGTTGGTGTTATGCTCTTTTTCCGAGTTGGTGAATTATTTGAGGATATTGCAGTCAAGAAAAGCAGAAAACAGATTATGGAGGCAGTTGATATGCGTCCGGAAACCGTGCAGCTTGTACATGAGCACGGCGAGTCTATAATTCCGGCAAAGAAAGCCAAGGTAGGTGATATCCTTCTTGTCAGAGTAGGTGATAGAATTCCTCTAGATGCAATTGTTGCGGAGGGCGAGAGCAGAATTGATACAGCCCCTGTAACGGGAGAACCGGTTCCTGTGAAGGTACAGAAAGGTGATGCGGTTGTATCGGGCTGTTTGAATACTTCTGGGCTTTTAAAGATTCGTGTCATACACACCTTGGAGCATTCTATGGTTACACGTATTTTACATTCAGTGGAACAAGCGGCAGCCAGTAAACCAAGGGTTGACCGTTTTATTACCAGATTTGCAAAAGTGTATACACCAATTGTGGTACTTGCTGCAGTGGCGACAGCCATTTTGCCTTCTCTTTTAACCGGTGAGTGGAGCAAATGGATATATACCGCAATTACATTTCTGGTTATCAGTTGTCCATGTGCCCTTGTCTTAAGTGTGCCTTTGGCATTCTTTTCCGGAATTGGTGTAGGTTCAAAGAAGAATATTCTTTTTAAAGGTGGTTTGGCAATCGAAACATTGCAGCGCGTAAAGGCAGTTGTAATGGATAAAACAGGAACCGTTACGAGAGGTGCGTTTGAGGTTCAAACATGTGTAGCAACAGAACGTTTCACCGAAAAGGAAGTTCTTTGCATGGCTGCGGAGTGTGAATTGCAGTCCACACACCCGATTGCAAACAGTATTGTCAGAAAAGCGAAGGAAGAAGGACTTCATTTACAACAACCGGAGTCTGTGGAGGAAATTGCAGGAAAAGGGATTCGTGCGCTCACTGACAGAGGCGAAATCTTATGTGGAAACAAAGCTTTGTTAGAAAGCTATGGAGTAGAAATTTTGCAAAAAGAAACAGACAACTATAGTACAGAAGTTTTTGTTGCATGTAATAGTGAACTGGTTGGTTATATTATGATTGCGGATGCATTAAAAGGAGATTCCAAATCAGCCATTGAAAACCTAAAGAAACGTGGAATTAAGACGGTTATGTTGACGGGAGATACATGGATAAGCGCAGAGAAGGTCGCAAAAGAAACAGGCATTGAAGAAGTTCATGCGAAATTATTTCCAGAAGATAAACTGAACTATCTGAAAGAACTACGTAATAAATATGGAGTAGTGATGTTTGTTGGGGATGGTATTAACGATGCACCGGTGCTGGCGGGAGCAGATGTTGGTGCGGCAATGGGAAGCGGTGCAGATGCAGCTATTGAAGCGGCAGATGTTGTATTTATGACATCATCTATGCAGGCAATTCCGGAAACTTTGGACATTGCGAAAATAACCAATCGTATTGCCATGCAGAATATTGTGTTCGCTCTTGGGGTGAAGGCTCTTGTTGTAATTATGGGATTTTTGGGGCTTGCAAATATGTGGATGGCAGTGTTTGCAGACACCGGAGTTGCAATGCTATGTGTACTGAATGCAATTCGAATTCTAAGACGAAAATAAGTTGACCAAATAGGCGACATCGTTCATAATATCAAGTATGGACGGTGTCGTTTTGTACGGAATTAATTTCATGCAAAGGCCCTATGATGCACAGAAGTGCATGCAAGGAAGAAAGGAAGTAGCTATGATGGGTACACATGTACATGAAAATCTGGTACATCAGATTGAAAATGGTATGCCAAGTGAAGAAATTATGCAAGGCTTAGCGGAATTATTTAAAGTATTTGGAGATGCCACAAGAGTAAAGCTTTTGTGTGCTCTTTTTCAGTCAGAATCATGTGTGTGTGGACTGGCGGAGGCTATAGGAATGACACAGTCTGCCGTGTCGCATCAACTTCGTATTTTGAAGCAGATGAAATTAGTGAAGAATCGCAGGGAAGGTAAAACCATTTACTATTCGCTTGCAGATGCACATATACAGAGTATTATTAATCAAGGAATGGAACATATTACGGAATAAGAGGGTTTTATAGATGAAGAAAAGGATCATAGCAGTAGTTCTGGCAGGGATGTTTATTTTAAACGGTTGTGCAAACAATGTAAAAGATGGTGTGGCTTCATTAGAAGCAGGGAATTATGAGAAGGCGAAGACATTCTTTGAACAAGAGATTGAAAGAGAAAAGAATCTGGATGAAGCATATCGAGGTCTGGGTATTTCATGTTTTGAATTGGAAGAGTATGAAAAGGCTTTGGAAGCATTTGGACTGGCACTGGAGAACGAAACGGAAGAGACGGCAACGCTTTTCAGTATTATGGGTGCCTGCTATATGGAAATAGAAGAATATGAGAAGGCTCTTGATGTCTATACGAAAGCACTATCTATGGAGGATATCACAGATGATATCAAACAAGAGGTACAATACAACTTAATTGCAGTTTATGAAAAAATGGCAGATTGGGATGCGGCTAAGAAACAGATGAAAGAATATAAGAAGGCTTATCCGAATGATGAGCGCATCGAAAAGGAAGCAGATTTTTTGGAAACAAGATAAAAACAAGGCGGTAAAAATAGAATGGCAGAAATGATAGAGCTAAAAGAGGCCACGGAACGTGTTATATTAGTTGGTGTAAGCACCAGTGACCATGATGATACGGAGAAATCTTTGGATGAATTAGAGGAATTGGCTCAGACAGCGGGGGCAGTTACTGTAGGGCGTGTGATTCAGAACCTGGACCAGATTCATCCGGGAACTTATGTTGGAAAAGGGAAATTAGATGAAATTAAGGAATTAATCTGGGAGACGGAGGCCACCGGTATTATTTGTGATGATGAGCTTTCCCCGATTCAGTTAGGCAATATGGAGGATGTGTTGGATACCAAGGTTATGGACCGTACGTTAATCATCCTGGATATTTTCGCGGGGCGAGCATCCACTAACGAAGGGAAGATTCAGGTGGAATTGGCCCAATTGAAATATCGTCAATCCAGACTCACAGGACTTGGGAAGTCGTTATCCAGACTGGGTGGTGGTATCGGTACCAGAGGACCGGGTGAAAAGAAGCTGGAAATGGACCGAAGATTGATTCGTGACCGCATTGCACAGCTTAATCGTGAACTGAAGGATGTGAAACGTCATCGGGAGGTAACAAGGGAACAGCGCAGCAGAAATAAAGTTCCGGTAGTTGCCATAGTGGGTTATACCAATGCGGGTAAATCTACGTTGTTAAACAAGCTCACAGGAGCAGGCGTGTTAGAAGAGGATAAGCTGTTTGCAACCTTAGACCCGACCACGAGAAATTTAAAGCTTCCAAGTAAACAGGAAGTATTACTTACCGATACAGTTGGGTTTATTCGCAAATTACCACATCATTTGATTGAGGCATTCCGCAGTACGTTAGAAGAGGCCAAATATGCAGACATCATCTTGCATGTTGTAGATGCGTCCAATCCTCAGGTGGATGAGCAGATGTATATTGTCTATGAGACCTTGACCAATTTGGAAGTAAAGAATAAGCCGATTATCACGGCATTTAATAAGCAGGATAAAGTAGAAGGCGAAAGCATTTTGCGTGATTTTCGTGCAGACCATATTGTACGTATTTCGGCAAAGCATGGAGATGGTCTGGATAAGCTTCAAGAAACCATTGAGGAAGTACTTCGTGGGCAGAAAGTGTATATTGAGAAGGTATATTCCTATGCGGAAGCAGGCAAGATTCAAATGATTCGTAAGTACGGAGAACTTTTGGAAGAGGAATACCGTGGCGAGGGCATTTTCGCGAAAGGCTATGTCCCGGTGGAAATTTACGAGAAAGTGAAATAGATTCTTATGAAAAATTATCAGATTACGGAGTGGTGTCATCATTTTATCCGTGAGCATGTAAAACAGGGAGATATATGTATTGATGCAACCGCAGGAAATGGAAATGATACACAGCTCTTATGTGAACTTGTAGGAGAACAAGGAAAAGTATTCGCCTTTGATATTCAGGAGCAGGCAATTGAGAATACTAGAAATCGTCTTGAAAAGTTTGCTTTGTCAGACCGAGCTGAAGTGATAAAGGACAGTCATACAAATATGGGGCAATATGTTGAAGAAGAAAATGTGAGTTGCATTGTTTTCAATTTTGGTTATTTGCCGGGAGGAGATCATGCATTAGCAACCCATAAAGACACTAGTATCGCAGCAATTCATGAAGGGTTAAAACTGCTGAAAAAAGGCGGCATGATGAGCCTTTGTATCTATAGCGGCGGCGACAGTGGATTTGAAGAACGGGATGGAATATTAGGGGAGCTTAAGAAACTGGATACAAAGCAGTATCTAGTTATTTTAACATCCTACTTTAATCGTCCATCAAATCCACCGATTCCAGTTATGATTATCAAATTATAGTAGAATATTATAGATTTGCATAAGTACATTTAGGAGGAAACGAATGAGTTTGCAATTTATTATGGGACCTTCCGGTGCAGGAAAGTCCCATTATTTGTATCAATGGGTGACAACTGAATCATTGAAAAATCCGGACAAAAACTACATTGTTCTTGTGCCAGAGCAGTTTACCATGCAAACACAGAAGGATTTGTGTTTGGCAAGTCCCAATAAGGGAACTCTGAATGTGGAAGTGCTAAGCTTCAATCGCTTGGCAAACCGCGTGTTTGAAGAGGTTGGTAATAACAGGCGGATTGTGCTGGATGATGTGGGGAAAAACTTTGTCATTCGAAAGATTGCGGGGGATAAAGAGGAGCAGTTAAAGCTTCTTGGCAGCAATTTGAAAAAGATCGGATATATCAGTGAAATAAAATCCATTATATCCGAGTTCACACAGTACGATATCACCCCGGATAGCCTGGAGGAATTGTTACAAAAGGCAGAGAGTAATCCGAACATGTATTACAAGCTTCGAGACATTCAACTTGTCTACGAGGGATTTGTAGAATATTTAAAGGAGAAGTACATCACAGTGGAAGAAATTCTGGATGTGCTTGCTTCGGTTGTAATAAAATCAAAGCTGCTAAAGAAAAGTATCATTGTTTTGGATGGATTTACCGGCTTTACACCGGTTCAGAATAAATTGCTTCGAGAACTATTGAAGGTGAGTGAAAAGGTGATGGTTACAGTCACTATGGATAAACGGGAAAACCCATATGTGTATCAACATCCATACCAATTATTTGCTCTTAGTAAAAAAATGGTTACCGGTCTTATGGCAATTGCAAAAGAAAGTGGGACTTCTATTGACGAGCCTGTTTGTATGTATCAGGAGCCGGTTTATCGATTCCGTGACAATGAGGCGTTGGGATTTTTGGAATCCCATCTCTTCCGTTATTCGAAGGAACATTATGAGAAGGAGCAGGACAGCATTCAGATTTGGTGCGGGAAAAGTCCGAGGGAAGAAGTCGATTTTGTGGCACAAAGGATTCGCCACATGGTTCGTACCAAGCAGTATCGCTATAATGATTTTGCGATTATTACAAATGATTTGGCTGCATATTCGAACCAAATCGAGCAGGTGTTTGCGAAGTACGGACTCCCAGTCTTTATGGATGATAAAAGAAGCATATTACTGAATTCCTGTGTGGAATTTATCCGCAGTCTGCTTGCAATGGCAGAGAAGAATTTTACTTATGAAAGTGTATTTCGATATTTGCGTACCGGTCTTTCAGGTATGGAAAGAGAAGACATAGACAGACTGGAAAACTATGTCATAGCCATGGGCGTTAAAACATATAAGAAATGGCAAGAGCCTTGGATTCGCAGAAGTAACGGGATGGATGAGAGTCAGCTTTCTGAAATCAACCGTATACGAAAGGAATTTGTAGATAGTCTGGAAGAGGTAATGTCTGTACTAAAAAGCAGAAAGAAGACGGTTCTGGATGTTACTAAGGCACTAGAAAAGTTCTTCCGAAAAGCAGAACTGCAGCAACGTGTCAAAGGATATCAATTGATGTTTGAGAAAATGGGTGAGCTTGCATTGGAAAAGGAATATGCACAGGTTTACCGTATTGTAATCGAGGTGCTGGACCAGTTTGTGGAGCTTTTGGGAGATAAATACATTTCCATACAAGAGTATTGCGAACTTTTAGACGCCGGATTAGAGCAGGCTAAGGTGGGCATCATTCCTCCTAGCGTTGACCAGGTCATCGTGGGAGATGTGCAGCGTAGCCGAATTAAGGATGTAAAGGTAGTCTTTCTTGTAGGTACCAATGATATTTATATTCCGGGAAGTGTGCAAAACGGCGGACTTTTAACGGAATATGACAGAGAAAAAATCTTAAATTTGGGTGCAACATTAGCACCGACAGCAAAAGAAAAAACATATATTCAAAAATTTTATTTATACCTGCTTCTGACAAAACCAACGAATCAGGTTTATTTGACATACAGCAAAACCTCTGTGGATGGAAAAGCAATCCGCCCATCGTATTTGATTTCGGAGCTGACAAATATGTTCCCGAACATGAAGATTGGCCATGTTCCTTCCGGACTATTGGATAAGGAACTTACCAGGGAAAGCGGGTTAGATTCTTTGGTGACTGGGTTGCAGAACAAGCACGCCGGTCTTTCGAAGGAATGGCAGGAGCTTTATACATGGTATAAGGGGCATCCGGAGTGGAGCAGGAAGATAGAGCAGATTGTAGATGCCGCATTTTATCAAAAACCGGAGAGCTTGCTGACAAGAGAGACGGCTAAGAAACTATACGGTGATGTTCTGGTAAATAGTGTGACCAGATTGGAGAAATTCTCTGCCTGTGCATACGCTCATTTCCTTACATATGGTCTCCACCTGAAGGAACGGGAGGAATATCAATTCCAGGCCGTAGATTTGGGAAATCTTTGTCATAGCTCACTAGAGCGATTTTCGAAGAAAATCGAGCAGGAGGGTTATAGCTGGGGCGATATACCGGAGGATAGACAGGAAGAGCTGATTCAAGAAAGTGTGGATGAGAGTATTGTAGATTACAGCAATTCCATTCTGTATAGCTCGGCAAGAAATGAGTATATCATTACAAGACTGAAACGGATGCTGCGTCGCACCATATGGGCGTTAAAAAAACAACTGGGAAAAGGAGATTTCAAACCGAAAGGATATGAGGTTGCCTTTGGCGGTGTGCGAGAACTTTCCACTTCCCATATCCAGTTAGACGAACTGGGTAAAATGGTGCTTCGCGGGAAAATAGACCGCATTGATACCTATGAAGATGAGGACCACATTTACGTCAAGATTGTGGACTATAAGACGGGAAAGCAGGTCTTTGATTTAGGTGAACTTTGCTATGGACTGCAAATGCAGTTAGTTGTATATATGAATGCTGCCATGGAAATGAGTCAGCAGGAGAGTGAAGGAAAGCAGATTATTCCTGCGGGATTATTCTATTATCGTGTGCAAGACCCGATTGTGGAAAAAGTGCAGGATGAAGAGGTGTTAGAGGATGCCTTCTTGAAGGAACTGCGCCCAGATGGGATTGTGCTGAATTCACCGGAGGTTATTGGACATTTAGACAGGGAAATTGACCAGTCATCACAAGTGATTCCGGTAACCAAAAATAAAAATGGTACTCTTGCGAAGGCTTCTAAAGTTTTATCTGAGGAAGAGTTTGCGATTATTTCCGAGTTTGCCAATCAACAGGTTAGAAAGGTTGGGAAACAGATATTGCAAGGAGAAGCAAGTGTTTCGCCATACAAGCTAGACCAGCAGTTCGCTTGCAAATATTGTCCTTATCAGGCAATTTGTGGTTTTGACGAGAAAATAGATGGATACGAGTATCGGGAATTAGAAAAGCTGAAGGCGGAAGAAGCCATGGAAATCATGCGGGAGGAGGCTGCGAAATGGGAGTAAGATTTACGAAAGAGCAACAGCAGGTAATTGATTTGCGAAACCGCAATATTCTTGTGTCTGCAGCGGCCGGTTCCGGAAAAACAGCGGTACTGGTTGAACGAATTATCACCCGCTTAACCAAAGATGCTTCGCCCCTTAATGTGGACCAACTATTAATTGTAACCTTTACGGAAGCAGCTGCGTCAGAGATGAAGGAGCGTATTCATAGTGCCATCGAAAAGGCATTAAAGGAGCAGCCGGACAATGTGCATCTGCAGCAGCAGGCAACGCTGATTCATCAGGCCCAGATTACAACCATTCATAAATTTTGTTTGTCTGTGATTCGGGAACACTTTCATACCATTGATTTGGATCCGGGATTCCGCGTAGGTGAAGAGGGCGAATTAAAACTGTTACGTCAGGATGTAGTTTGCGATGTGTTAGAGCAGGCGTTTGAGGAAGCAGCCCCGGAATTTTTGACCTTTGTTGAATGCTTTTCCACAGGGAAGGACGATAAAAATTTAGAAGAGCTCATTTTACGTTTGTATGAATTTTCAAGAAGCTATCCGAATCCAGACACATGGCTTGCCTTGTGTGCTCAGCAGTATGACATTGGTTCGGGAGAGGAACTGGAAGCAAAAGCATATGTGCAGGAATTTCTGGACGAGGTGTGGGAAAACCTGCAGTACATGAAGAGTCTCCTAGAGCATGGAATCAAAGTTTGCAGAGAAGAACAGGGACCGATTGCATACGAGAAGACGTTACAATCTGATTTGGAACAGATAGAACTCCTATGTGCAGCGAAAGGCTTTACAGAAATGAAACGGGCAATCACCCATATCGAATGGCAGAAATTGGGCTCCAACAGAGGAATCATTGTGGATGATGCAAAGCTTCTACATGTGAAGGATATCCGAGATGAAGTGAAGGGATATATCAAAAAGCTGGTGGAAAATTATTTCTATGATGAGTTGGAAAACCTAGCGGAGGATATGTCGGCCGTTCATGGTAATATGAAGATGTTAACCGGTTTGGTTGCACGCTTTGCGGAGCAGTTTGCAGAGGAGAAAAGAAAGAAGAATCTCATTGATTTCAGCGATATGGAGCAGTACGCTCTGCAGATACTGACGAGGGAAGAAAATGGTAATTTTGTTCCAAGTGAGGTTGCAGCAAGTTACCAGCAGAAGTTCGCAGAAGTCATGATTGATGAGTACCAGGATAGCAACTATGTGCAGGAAGCTATTTTAACCAGTGTTTCCGGTGTGTCGAATGGCGTTTACAATATCTTTATGGTTGGAGACGTAAAACAAAGCATCTATCGTTTCCGCTTGTCAAGACCAGAGCTTTTTATGGAAAAATTTAATTCCTACAGCACATTGGACAGTGAGAAACAGCGCATAGATTTGCATAAGAATTTCCGTAGCAGGAAAGAGGTCTTAGACAGTACCAATTTTGTGTTTCAGCAGATTATGGTGCCACGTCTGGGTGGAATTGATTATGATGACAAGGCAGCCTTGTATGTGGGTGCAGATTACGAAGAGAAACCGGATAAGGAGGCGGAGGTTCTACTGATTGAAGTGCCGGAGAGCAAAGCAAAGGAACGAATTGAGGTGGAGGCAGAGGCAATTGCCAGACGGATTAAAAGTTTGATGGCAGGTCATACGGTCTTTGATAAAAAGACAGGGGAATACCGTCCGGTTCGATATGGTGATATGGTGATTCTAACCCGAAGTGCTAAGGGGTGGACGGAAAGCTTCTCCAAGGTGTTGGGAGATGCAGGCATTCCAACCTATGCATGTTCACAGGAAGGGTATTTTGAAACGCCGGAGATACAGATTGCGTTAAACTATCTACAGGTGCTGGATAATCCAAGACAGGATATCCCGCTTACAGCAGTTCTGACTTCTATGTTTGCACGAATTACCAGCGAGGAGCTTGCAATCATTCGAAGTAGCAATCAGGAAAAGACCATGTATGATTGCATTTGTCATTATGCAAAATACGGACAGAATAAAGTGATTAAAGAGCGACTTGAACAATTTCTGTCCACGTTAAATTATTATAGAAATCGTGTTCCATATATGGCAATTCACGTGCTCCTGTGGCAGATTCTGGAGGAGACCGGATATCGTGATTACGTATCAGCACTTCCTGGCGGAGAACAAAGAGCGGCCAATTTGGAAATGCTTGTGGAGAAGGCCGTTGCTTTTGAAGGAACCAGTTACAAAGGACTGTTTAATTTCGTACGCTATATGGAGCAGTTGAAAAAATACGCGGTTGATTATGGGGAAGCTAATCTTATGGATGAAAATGCAGATGTGGTAAGTCTGATGACCATCCATAAAAGTAAGGGCTTAGAATTCCCGATTGTTTTTGTGGCAGGAATGGGTAAGCAATTCAACATGCAGGATACCAAAAAGAGTCTTGTATTACATTCTGAATTGGGCGTAGGTGTGGATGCCATTGACCCAATCGCACGTACTAAGACGACAACATTTTTGAAGAAAATGATTCAGTTGAGGGAAGCAAGGGAGACAACTGCAGAGGAATTGCGTGTCCTTTATGTGGCCATGACGCGTGCAAAAGAAAAATTGATTTTGATAGGAACTGTAGCAGATTTGGCAAAGGAAGTGGATAAATGTGCAGTCCTTCAGGGATATGAAGATATGCAACTTCCATATTATCATCTGGCCAAAGCTGTAAAATACATGGATTGGATTTTACCTGCATTATACCGTGACAGTTGTATGCGGAGCGAGATTCCATTTGTAGTCAAAAAAATAACACTGGAGGATTTGGCAGAACAAGAGGCTGAGGAACAGATGGTCAATCTGATTACAAAGGATGTACTACAGCAGTGGGATACGGATGTGGTCTATGCCTCAGAAATGAAACAGCAGATTGCAGAGCATTTTTCTTATGTGTATCCATTTGAAAACAGTCAGGTGGTGAAACAAAAACTCTCTGTTTCCGAGTTAAAGAAACGCATGTATATGGAGCAGGAAGGTGAGGAAATCTTCAAAGAGGAAGACGTGATTCCGCTACTGCCAAAATTCCTGCAAGAAGAGACGGAACTTACGGGTGCATCAAGAGGTACGGCATACCATAAGTTGCTTGAACTTTTGGATTTTTCAAAGGATTATGATGAGGACAGCCTTTTAATCACCGTTGAGAAATTTGTTTCAGAAGGATTTCTATCAGAGGAAATGGCAGCGTGCATTGATATCTACGATATACAGAGTTTCCTTCGTTCATCTATTGGAAAACGTGTGCAAGCAGCCAGCAGGAGAGGCACCTACCACGCGGAACAACCATTTGTCATGAGTTTTGATGCCAATCGAATATACACAGATGCGGATGAAGCGCAATGTGTGCTTGTGCAGGGAATTGTGGATGTCTACTTTGAAGAGGACGGACAACTGGTAGTGCTTGACTACAAGACGGATAGAGTGCGAGAAGCCTCAGAGCTGGTAGAGCGCTATCATACACAGCTCGACTATTATGCAGAGGCGCTTCATAAGCTGACAGGAAAACCAGTGAAGGAAAAGGTGATTTACTCATTTGCTTTACATGAAGAAATCAGTTGCTAATTGGAATAAATATGTAAAAAAGGGAAATCCTCTTACCAAAAAGGGAAAGGGGATTTTTCTATGTCTAAGAAAAAACAAAAAGAAATTCGCATGTCAGAGCTTACGGAAGAAGAAAAGATGAAATATGAAGTAGCAGAGGAGCTTGGACTTTTAGATAAAGTGTTAAAGGAAGGCTGGCGTTCTCTGACGTCTAAAGAGACCGGGAAAATTGGAGGATTAGTCACAAAGAAGCGCCGAGATATGAGAGTTGAAAAATAGAACATAATCTGTTATAATCAAGAGACTGAAGAAAATCAGGTGAGGTTATGAACGAGAAAATTCAAGTATTAGATTTAGAAATTGACAATCTTTCAGCGAAAGATGCCATGAAGCTTATTATGGACTATATGGGAACGGAACCGGTAAGTGTAATTGAGATGGTTACAATGAACACTCTTGGAAAGTTCCAACAGGACGAAGAGGCAAATGCCATGTTCCAATCCTTCGAACTTGCCCTTGCAAGTGACAAGGGAATCTTGCAGGCGGCTGGTGTGAAAGAGGAACGCCGTTTGAAAGAAGTGGAAGAATTGCTCATTATCAAGATGGTAATGAGATATCTTCATAAGAATGGGATTAAGGTATTTTTGTTGGCTGAGAATGGTGCAGATTTAGAGAAGCTGGAAGGCTACATGAACGAAGATTATGCCAATATTCAGATTGTAGGGACTGCTACCTTGGAAGAAAACGCAGTGTCAGACGATATGCTTTTGAATCTGGTGAATGGCGCAGAAGTAGACTGTGTTCTTTCTACTTTACCTTCTCCATCTGAGGAAGAATTCATTTATCGCAACAAAACCCTTGTCAATGCAAGAGTTTGGTTGGGGTTTGGAGATCTGCTCGGAGAGATGCGAAAGCAGAAAAATGTATTTCAAAAAATCAAAGAATTTGTCTTAAGACAGATTTTAAAGAGAGAAATGGCGAAAAAAGGGGAAAATGCATAAAAAAATGCCAATTTCCCCTTTATTTTTTTGCGATTTTGCATTAATATGATAAAAGGTTATGTATTACGGAGGGATAAAGATGATTTCGAACCAAATTCTTCAAAGTACAGTTGATGGATTGAAAGAGATTACTCAAATTGATTTACATGTTTTCGACCTGGAGGGCAAGATTCTTGCAAGTACATATGGGAATGCAACAGAATATATGGGCAAGGTGGCTGATTTTGCTAAATCTTCTGCAGACAATCAAGAAGCGAAAGGATGTCATTTATACAAGATTTATGATGAGGGACAGCTAGAATATATTTTGGTGGCAGCAGGCAATGGCAATGAAGTTCAGACCATTGGTAAAATGGCAGCTTTCCAATTAAAAAGTCTTTTGGTTGCATATCAGGAACGATTTGACAAGGATAATTTCTTCAAGAATTTACTACTTGACAATTTACTCTTGGTAGATATTTACAATCGTGCAAAAAAATTGCATGTTGACACAGATGTGAGACGTGTTATCTTTATTATTGAAATGCCAAGTGATAAAGAGACGAACGTCTTAGAACAGGTTAGAAATGTTCTTGGCTGTCAAACGAAGGATTTCGTTACTGCTGTGGATGAGAAGAATGTTATTATCGTAAAAGAAGTGAAAGAAACCCAAGGATATGCAGAAATGGACCAGTATGCGAAAGAGACATTGGAGGTCTTAGAGCAGGAATGTGAAGCAAGCTTCCACATTGCATACGGAACCATTGTAAGCGATATCAAAGAGGTTTCTAAATCCTATAAAGAAGCACAGCTTGCACTAGACGTGGGCAAAATTTTCTTCAGTGAGAAAAATGTGATTGCTTACAATACTTTGGGAATCGGGCGTCTTATTTATCAGCTTCCGGTCCCACTTTGTAAGATGTTTATCCGTGAGATATTTGAGGGGAAATCACCGGACGACTTTGATGAGGAGACGTTGACAACGATTAATAAATTTTTTGAAAACAGCTTAAATGTTTCAGAAACCTCCAGACAGTTGTATATTCACAGAAACACCTTGGTGTATCGATTGGATAAGATTCAGAAAAGCACAGGACTGGACCTTCGTGTGTTTGAAGATGCAATTACATTCAAAATTGCATTGATGGTAGTGAAATATATGAAATATATGGAGACAGTGGAGTATTAATAATTTAGGAGGAGCGTATGATAGAATTAAAAGAAGTTACAAAGGAGTACGCAAAGGGGATTGCCGCGCTCAACGGAGTAAGCCTTAAGATTGAGCAGGGAGAGTTTGTATTCATTGTAGGGGATAGTGGCTCAGGTAAATCAACTTTGATTCGTCTGCTTTTGAAGGAATTAGAACCGACATCAGGAAAAATTGTAGTGATGGGAAAGGATTTGGGCAAGTTAAAGCATAAAGCAATCCCATATTATCGCAGAAAAATGGGAGTTGTATTCCAAGATTTCCGTTTGTTACAAGATAGAAATGTATATGAAAATATTGCTTTTGCACTGCGTGTTACAGAAACACCGACACGTGTGCTTAAGAAAAAAGTACCAGCCGCACTTTCTTTGGTAGGTCTGGCTCAGAAATATAAATCAAATCCAAAAGAATTATCCGGTGGTGAGCAACAAAGAGTTGCGATTGCAAGAGCAATTGTCAATGAACCATCTATTCTTTTGTGCGATGAGCCAACAGGAAACCTTGACCCGGTAAACTCATGGGAAATCATGAAGCTTTTGGAAGAGGCAAACCAGAGAGGTACAACAGTTGTCGTTGTTACACACAACCATGAAATTGTTGAGGCAATGAAAAAACGTGTAATCACAATGCAGAAGGGGAACATTGTGAGTGATACGAAAAAGGTGGTGCGTAAATAATGAGAATCAGTACAGTTAGATATACAGTAAAACAGGGGCTTCGAAATATTTCCAGAAATAAAATGTTCTCGATTGCATCTATTGCAACGATGGCAGCATGTATTTTCTTGTTTGGTGTATTTTACTCAATCATAACCAATTTCCAATATCTTGTGGAAAAGGCAGAGGAAAGCGTTGCAATTGTTGTTTTTCTGGATGAGGATATTACAAAAAAACAAAAAGAAAATATTGAGAAAAAACTAAGTAAAAGAGAAGAAGTATTAGAAGTCAAATACGTTTCAGCAGATGAAGCATGGGAAGAATTTAGAAAAGACTATTTGGGTGAAAACAGCGATTTAGCTGATGGTTGGACAGAAAACCCATTGGAGCATTCTGACAACTTTGAAGTTTATATGAAGGATGTAGAAAAACAAGCGGAATTGGTTAAGTATGCAGAAGGTATTGACGGTGTACGTAAGGTAAACAAATCTGAGCTTGTTGCAGATGCATTGACGAGTGTAAATATGTTAATCGCTTATGTGTCCGGAGCAATTATTTTAATCTTGCTTGCGGTAGCTATCTTCTTGATTAACAACACTGTTAATATGGGTATTACTATTCGTAAGGAAGAGATTGCAATTATGAAATACATTGGTGCAAAGGATTCCTTTGTAAGAGCACCGTTTGTATTGGAAGGTGTGATTATCGGTGTGGTTGGCGCAGCCATTCCATTGACATTGCTTTACTTTGCATATGAGAAAGCGATTAATTACATTCTGACGAAATTTACTATCTTTAGTACTATTTTGAATGTGGATTTCTTACCTGCGTCAGCAGTTTACAAAACATTACTTCCGGTGGGATTATTACTTGGAGTAGGAATTGGTTTTGTAGGAAGTTTCTTTACGATTAAGAAACATTTGAAAGCATAGGAGTTATATTGATAATGGAGCAGTTCGAGCATATAGAACATATACAACAAAAACAAAAGAACAACTTCTGGAAAGGGGCGCTTTGCGGCGCCCTTGCTATGTTAGCGGTAAGTCTAATTGTGGGTGGTATACTTGTTATTTCCACTCTCATGAAGAGAAGTACTGCAAACGGGGAAGATGGAATTGTATCTGGCCGTACACTATGGAAGCTTGAGGCAATACAGGACCTGATTGATAAATATTATCTTTATTCGGATGAAGTAGATGCGGAAGTTTTGCAGGATTATCTGATAAAAGGATATGTAAATGGTCTGCAGGAGCCATATTCGGTATACTACGACAAGGCAGAGACCACAGCACTCTTTGAGTCTACCTCCGGAACGTTTGGGGGAATCGGTGTTGCGATTATGCAGGATACCACCAGTGGACTAGTTACATTTACAAAAATTTATAAGAATTGTCCGGGAGAAAAAGCCGGATTTAAAGAAGGCGATGTGGTCTATAAGGTAAACGGTGAAGATGTTACCGGCCAGGATTTGGATACCATTGTTTCTCAGATTCGTGGAGAATTAGGAACTGATGTTGAGATCACTGTTATCCGTGACGGGGAAGAGTATACGGGTACTGCAACTAGGGCGCTGATTGAAAACGATACCGTTGAATATGTGATGAAGGACGACAAGCTTGGATATATTCAGGTTACCGCCTTCGAGGATGTGACATTAAAGCAATTTGAAGAAGCGTTGGATGATTTGAATAAGCAAGGTATGAAAGGTCTGGTCATTGACCTTCGCAGTAATCCGGGCGGAAATCTGGCTACTGTAGTGGATATGGTAGACTTGATATTATCTGAGGGTACCATTGTTTCCATTAAAGATAAAAACGGTAATGGAAATGTCTATACCGCTAAGAAGGATGATAAACTGAACGTACCATTAGTAGTTCTGATTAATGGCTATAGTGCAAGTGCATCAGAAATTTTCGCCGGTGCAGTAAAGGACCACAAACTTGGAACCTTAGTTGGAACAACCACATACGGGAAAGGAATTGTGCAGAACATTTATTCATTAAATGACGGCACCTCCTTAAAGATTACCAGCTCTGAATATTTCACACCAAACGGAACGAATATTCATGGCGTTGGTGTAGCACCGGATGTGGAAATCGAGTATGAGTATGATGAAAACAATCCGGAAAAGGATAATCAGTTGGAGAAAGCGATAGAAGTGTTGAAAAATGGGATGTAAATTTACATTCCATTTTTTACTGTAATATGGTAAAATAACGACAGTATGTATTAATTAAACAGGAAAGGACTAGACCACATGAAAATATTAATTCAAAATGGTTACGTTTTGGACCCGGAGAGCAAGCGAGAGGGCAAGTTTGATGTCTTGATTGAAGATAACAAGATTGTTAAAGTGGCAGAGCAGATTATGGACTATGCAGACAAAGTATTGGATGCGAGCGGATGTTATGTAATGCCGGGCTTTATCGACCTTCACGTGCATTTGCGTGATCCTGGGTTAGAATATAAGGAGACACTGGAAACCGGAGGAAAGGCAGCTGCAAGAGGCGGTGTTACTACTATCTGTGCCATGCCAAACACTAAACCGGTTGTAGATAATGGCGAGAAGGTTGCAGATATTCATAACAGAGCAAAGACAGATTCACCGGTACACGTAATCCAGATTGGTGCAATAACTATCGGTCAGCAGGGACAAGAACTTGCCGACATCGAAGGAATGGCAAAAACAGGATGCCATGCAATCAGTGAAGACGGTAAGTCAGTTATGAATGCATCTCTTTATAGAAAAGCGATGAAAATGGCAAAAGAGAATGGGATTTCCATTTTTGCACATTGTGAAGATATTACCATGGTAGAGGGCGGAGTGATGCACGCCGATGAAAAGGCGCAGGCGCTTGGTCTCAAAGGAATTACAAACGCAGTAGAAGACGTGATTGTAGCAAGAGATATTCTTCTTGCAAAGGAAACGGGCGTGAGACTGCATTTGTGTCACTGCTCTACAGAGGACAGTGTGAAATTAGTAGATGCGGCAAAGAAGGAGGGACTCCCTGTCACAGCAGAAGTTTGTCCGCACCATTTTGCCATGACGACAGATGATATTACAGAGGATGATGGAAACTTTAAGATGAATCCACCGCTTCGCGGCAGACGTGACGTAGAAGCGTTGAAAGCAGGACTGAAAGCTGACATCATGGATGTGATTGCAACAGACCACGCACCTCATGCAGCAGAAGAAAAGAACTGTTCCATGACAAAAGCTGCATTTGGAATCGTTGGATTGGAGACCATGGCTTCCCTTACTTATACTGAGTTGGTGGAACCGGGAATTCTGACACCAATGCAGATGGCTGAAAAGACAAGCTATAACCCGGCAAGGATTCTTGGTCTTGATGATAAAGGAGCAATTGCAGAAGGCAAGATTGCAGATGTTGTTGTGTTTGACCCAACAGTAGAATACGTAATCGATAAGAATACATTTTATTCAAAAGGCAAGAACACACCGTTCCATGGACGCAAAGTAAAAGGTGATATTCGTTACACATTGGTGGATGGTAACGTGGTATACGAAAGATAATGATATTTGGAGGATAAGAGAGATGATTAACAAATTAGTAGCAAACATTAAGAAAACAAACGCACCTATTGTAGTGGGCTTAGACCCAATGCTTAACTATATTCCGGAGCATGTGCAGAAAAAAGCATTTGCTGAATTTGGTGAAACATTAGAAGGTGCAGCAGAAGCAATCTGGCAATTTAACAAAGAAATCGTAGATAAAACATACGATTTGATTCCAGCTGTAAAACCACAAATCGCTATGTATGAGCAATTTGGTATTCCGGGTCTTGTAGCGTTCAAGAAAACAGTAGATTACTGTAAAGAAAAAGGCTTAGTAGTTATCGGTGATATCAAACGTGGAGATATCGGTTCTACATCAGCAGCTTATGCAGTAGGACATGTTGGCCGAGTACAAGTAGGAAGCAAGACATATGTGCCATTTGATGAAGATTTCGTTACTGTTAACCCATATCTTGGTTCTGACGGCGTAGATCCATTTATCAAAGTTTGTAAGGAAGAAAACAAAGGTATCTTCGTATTGGTGAAAACTTCAAACCCATCCAGCGGTGAATTCCAAGACCGTTTAATCGATGGCAAACCATTGTATGAAATCGTTGGTGAAAAAGTGGCTGAGTGGGGCGCTTCTCATATGGGAGACGACTATAGCTATGTTGGAGCAGTTGTTGGAGCAACTTATCCTGAAATGGGAAAGGTGCTTCGTAAGGTAATGCCAAAATCATACATCTTAGTTCCAGGTTACGGCGCACAAGGCGGTAAAGGAAAAGACTTAGTACACTTCTTCAACGAAGACGGATTGGGTGCAATTGTAAACTCTTCGCGCGGAATTATCGCAGCTTACAAGCAAGAAGCTTATGCAAAATTCGGCGCAGAAAACTTTGGAGAAGCATCAAGAGCAGCGGTAGAGGATATGGTTGCAGACATCGCAAGTGCATTAAATAATCGATAGGAGAGAGGCTATGGCAGACAGAAAGAAAGAAACAGCGTTGGTGGTTTCTCAGGAACAACTTGCAGACAATATTTTCAGTATGTGGATTCAGACCGAAGCGGCTGCATCTGCAAAGCCGGGACAATTTATTTCCATGTATACAAACGATGGGACAAAGTTGCTTCCTAGACCAATCAGTATCTGTGAGATAGATAAAGCAAATGGAAGATTGCGCGTGGTTTACCGCGTGACAGGTGAGAAGACCGGTACAAAAGAGTTTTCGGAAATGAAGGCCGGAGATACCATTCCGGTAGTCGGACCACTTGGAAATGGATTTCCATTGGAAAAGGCAGAAGGAAAGAAAGCATTTCTTATGGGTGGCGGAATCGGTGTACCTCCAATCTTAGAACTTGCAAAGCAATTAAATTGCGAGAAACAGATAGTAGTTGGGTACCGAGATGAGCATACATTTTTAAAAGAGCAGTTTGAAGCAAATGGCACACTTTACATCTCTACAGAAGATGGCAGTGTGGGAACCAAAGGAAATGTTATGCACGCAATTGCGGAAAATAATCTTTCGGCAGATATTATTTACGCATGTGGTCCTACACCAATGCTTCGTGCGATTAAAAATTATGCAGAGGAAAATGGAATTGAATGCCACATTTCCTTAGAGGAAAGAATGGCTTGCGGAATCGGTGCATGCCTGGCATGTACTTGCAAGAGCAAAGAAAAAGACCATCATTCAAACGTAAATAACAAACGAATCTGTAAGGATGGTCCGGTATTCTTGTCTACGGAGGTGGAAATCTAATGGATATGCGTGTAAATATAGCGGGTGTTGAATGGAAAAATCCAGTTACAGTTGCTTCCGGAACCTTTGGCTCAGGAGCAGAGTTTGTTGATTTTGTAGATTTGAATAAATTAGGTGCAGTTACAACAAAGGGTGTCGCAAATGTTCCTTGGGCAGGAAATCCGACACCGAGAGTGGCAGAAACCTACGGCGGAATGATGAATGCCATTGGCCTTCAAAATCCAGGGATTGATTTATTCTGTGAAAGAGACATCCCTTTCTTAAAACAATACGATACAAAGATTATTGTAAACGTTTGCGGCCATGCACCGGAAGAATACTTTGCGGTAGTGGAAAGACTTGCAAATGAACCAATCGATATGATGGAAATCAATATTTCCTGTCCAAACGTAAATGCAGGATTTTTAGCATTTGGGCAAGATCCAAAGCAGGTGGAAAAATTAACTGCAGAGATTAAGAAGCTTGCAAAACAACCGGTGATTATGAAGCTGACACCGAATGTAACGGATATTACGGAAATTGCGAAGGCGGCAGAAGCTGGCGGAGCAGATGCAGTTTCGTTAATCAATACCTTGACAGGAATGAAAATTGATATCAATCGTAAAACATTTGCAATTGCAAATAAAACGGCAGGAGTGTCAGGACCGGCGATTCATCCGATCGCAGTTCGTATGGTATACCAAGTGGCTAACGCAGTTAATATTCCAATCATCGGTATGGGCGGAATCGCAAGTGCAGAGGATGCCATTGAACTCATTCTCGCAGGAGCAAGTGCGGTAGCTGTGGGAACAGCAAACTTCCACAATCCTGGAATTACGATGGAAATCGTGGATGGCATTGAAGAATATATGAAGAAAAACGGATTCAACTCAGTAGAAGAGATGGTTGGATTGGTGAAATAAAGGTATGTGGCGTCAAATATCTAGTTAATAAGATATTTGACGTTTTTTATTGCAGAGCCTTTTGTTTTGTGATAGTATACTTTTACATCAAATTTCGGACATGTTTACTCAAATACATATGTCCTTAGTGCCAACTGGCACATCTGAATTCATGGCGAGTCAGCCACAGATTTCAAGTTGATGATAATTGAAGATAAAGGAGTGTGTTGCGTATGATTGCAGTGACAATATTATTTTGCTACTGGACACACGTGTAGACACGTGTTAAAATTAAAATACTGAAAGGAGAAGTTATGAAAACGCAGGAAGTGATTAAACTGCTTAGAAAAAACAAATGTTATGTTTTGAGAAATGGAAGTCGTCATGATATTTGGTATAGTGAACTTACGCAAAGGCAATTTGCTATTCCAAGACATAAAGCGGAAATTCCAACAGGCACCCTCAAAAACATATTGAAAGATGCGGGGGTGAAACTATGATTTTAGGAGGATTTAAAATGGCAAAATATGCTTATCCAGCAATTTTCACACCAGAAGAAAACGGTTATTCAATTATGTTTCCTGATCTAGAAGGATGCTATACTTGTGGAGATAGCCTTGAAGATGGGTTAGAGATGGCACGTGATGCATTAGCCCTAGTTTTGTATGGCTATGAAAAAGATGGACGTAATATACCTGCACCTTCAAAATTAAAAACATTATCAATAGGAGAAAATGAATTCGTAAGTTATGTAGCTTGCGATACTATGAAATATAGGAAGATGTATAATAACAAGGCGGTAAAAAAGACATTGACATTACCAGAATGGATGAATGAAGAAGCAACTGCTATTGGCATTAATTTTTCGCAAGTCTTACAGGAAGCGCTATTACAAAAATTAAATAAAATGTAGAATAATGGTATCTTTTATGTATGCTCGGACTTGTGTCCGAGCATTTTTAAAACAGTTTATCCCGATTTTCGCCAAGACTATTTACGAAATTCTCCATATCCGCACGCGTATGCATCTGACGGCTCTTTTCCACAGTTGCAGACTTTTCAGCATCAGTCATATTTGTAAAGACTTCCATAGATTTTGCATTTGCTGCTAGAGATAACCCAAAACCGATTGGCATTTCGCCACCTTCACCAATATTCCATTTTTCATCCATGTATGTCACCTTCCTGTTTTTGAATTATAATCTTAGTGTAATAAAAACAAATGATTTTATGCGAGATTGCCTCTGCGATTTTCCAAACAATAAATTCAATCACCTGTTTTTAAAATATGCATACGATATATGGAACTCATTTTCCGAGGTGTTTTATGTTTTTTAGGAATCAAACAAAACCATATGCTGTTGCAAAAATTGCAGGTAATGCAAATTATCCGGACGTTAAGGGAATGGTTTCGTTTTACGATGTATATGGTGGTACTTTTGTAGTGGCAGACATTAGAAATCTGCCGGATAGCAACAGTTTTCATGGTTTTCATATTCATGATGGAAATAGTTGTATGCCGATGCAAGAGGGTGGGCATTATAACCCGACAAATCAGCCACATCCGATGCATGCAGGAGATTTGCCTTCGATACTTGCAAGTGGTGGTATGGCATTTAGCGCATTTTACACCAATCGCTTTTACCCGGAGGATATAGTAGGAAAAGTTGTTGTTATTCATGCAAACCCAGATGATTTCAAGTCCCAGCCGTCAGGAAATCCAGGCCCAATTGTAGCGTGTGGGGAAATTAAAGAAAGGTAATATGTGGAGGTGCGCATTATGAAGGAGTGTACAGATTTGTATGTGTTATCAACGATTGCATGTAAGATAGCAGAATGTGTAACAGAGGAAGAATTGGCATTACTTGCAATTAAATTTACTACATTGGGTGATATGCTTTCTGTTATTGCAACAAGACAGGCTGTTTATAGCAAAGAAACGTCATAATCGTTGCTTTTTAGTGTCTGTATATAACAAACCATGAAAGAATGAGGGTATACAGATGAAAAACAAAAGAATTAAAAAATGGCTATTGGGATTGGCGGCAATGTTTCTTATTGTATTGACCGTTGGGTGTGGCGAAGATACGGGAAATAAACCAACAAATCAAAATGTCATTGAAACGGAGAACGAAGCACCAATTGTTACGGCAAGAAACCAAACTGTAGGTTATGGGGCGAAACTAAACTATTCAGAGCTTGCAACTGTAGAGGATAAAGATTCGGAGCAAGTGCAATTGATTGTTTCGTCATCAGGATTGGAAGGGATTACATTTGATAATGATGCACAGACGGTCTCATTTGAAAAAATTGGAGATTTCACAATTGAATTTACAGCTACGGATGAAGAGGGCAATAAAACTGTAGAAAAGGTGTCAGTTGTAGTTGAAGACCAAGTAGCACCGACGCTGACGCTATCGTCAATAACGTTTTCGTTTACAGAAGGTGATAGTGCACCGAATTATGCGAGTGCTGCGAAAGCAATTGATGATGTGGATGGTGATGTTACAAGTTCTATCAAAGTTGATAGTTCAAACGTAAATCGTAATTCCGCAGGAACATATGAGATTATCTATACAGTAACAGACAGTAGTGGTAATACAGCAACAGAGAGAGCGACTGTAACTGTAATAGCAAAACCTGCACCACAAAGTTCATCTTCCGGTAGTTCAACTACATATGTGTTAATCACAAGAACTGGTGATTGCTATCATACACATAAGTGTGGGAATGGAACTTTTTTTGAAGTGACGTTAGAGGAGGCGCTTCAACGCGGATTGAGAAAATGTAAAAAGTGTTATTAATTGAATAGATAAATCAAATGGCGTGAGGCAAAAATCTCACGCCAATATTTTTTCAATCACGATGCAAACAACAGTAATTAGAGCAAGAGCAACGCTTATTACTAAAAACAAATCTGCCCAAGGAGAAGATTCATTCTCCGCTCTTGAATCCATATTTTTATAGAAAATAGTTTTTTTATAGTATTTCCGCAACATTGCAAGAGGGTCCGTTTGCTTCAGGATTCGATTACGAAAATTCTTCACCCAATTCACGTCATCATTTGTGCATAGTTTTTCATCAAAAGCACCTTCCGTATGTGCTAGATGGTTTCTTATATGACGAAGCCGTTTTAATTCATATAAATCGGATTTCCAATCGGGAATATTTCTGGTATCATTCCAATCTAGACTTTTCATATCATTAATATAGCTGGTGACACCTGGCTGGCCATCGTATAGTTCACCACATAATTTATCAAGTTGTTTATATTCTTCCAAAAAGATAAGATTCAAATTATTCATGTTTTTTCTCCAAATAATGTTTGTATTTAATATAGTATTTAGTGTATCACGCAAGAAGTTAAATGACAAATAGAAAAACTATCTTGCCGAATCATTATTTGCATGATATAATTATAAAAAATATTACCAAAAAGGTAAAACAAATTGCAAAGGAGGAGATGTTATAGATATAAGATATCGCAATTCAAAGGTTAAGAAGTTATGTACCGATTATAAAATGGCACGCAAAGAATTGAATGTTCTGGTTGCCGAAAAGTTACATTCGCTAATTAACTTATTAGAGAGTGTTGAGAGTTTAGAAGATATACATAAGATGCATATCTATAACCTTCATCTTTTGCATGGGGATAGAGAAGGACAATATGCTCTGGATTTGGGCAGAAGGTTGGGGTTCAGATTGATTATAATACCACTGAATCAAGAAGGGAAAGAGTGGGAAGAAAGAGATATAAATGTTATTTATAAATCCACGAAGATCGTTTTAGTGTGGGAGGTATCAAACCATTATGAGTAAATTAGAATACAAAGATTTAGTTGCATTTCATCCGGGATATTATGTAAAAGAAATGCTAGAATATGAGGGTATGAGTCAAGATGAATTAGCCAAACGTCTTCAGACATCCGGTAAAAATGTGAGCGATTTAATTAATGGCAAAGCAAATTTGTCGGATGAGATGGCTATGAATTTATCAATTGTTTTTGGTACGTCTGTTTCTATGTGGTTAAATTTAAATCAGAAGTATATAGAGAAAAAATTGGAGATTGAGAAATTGATGCAGGTTGATGCTGAATGTGAGTTGATAAAAAATATTGACTATAAATTCTGGGAGAAACTTGGTGTGGTAGCAACGGTTAGTAAACGCATAGATAAAGTACGAGAATTGCAAAAATATTTCCGCATTGCATCATTAGAAGTATTACAACGGAGAGACTTTTTAGTTCAGTACAATTCAACCACTACTGAAGGTTCAGATGATAATATTATGGGTGCAAACGCATGGGTGCAAACCGCAATTAACATTGGTGCAAAAAAAGAAGTTCAATGTTTTGATAAAAAGGGTTTGGAGAAAATATTACCCGAATTACGCAAAATGACATCAGAGAATTTTGAACAGGTTTATAAAAGGTTGGATGAACTTCTTTTAAATAATGGAGTGGCTTTGGTTTTATTACCAAATTTAAAAAATTGTCAAGTGAATGGGGCAGTAAAATGGTTTGGAAAAGATAAAGTGATTTTAGCTTTGAATAATTGCAGAAAGTATGAAGATGTGTTTTGGTTTTCGTTGTTCCATGAATTAGGACATATTATGCAACAAAGAATTAAGGTTTTAATTGTAAGCGATAATAGAGAGTCTTTTGAGAACCAAGAATTGCTTTATAGATTGGAGAACGAAGCAGATATTTTTGCAAAAAACACATTGATTCCAGAGCAAGAATATAGAAAATTTGTACATGAAAAAACAGATTTTACTGAAGAAGATATCATTGCTTTTTCAAAAAGAATACAAATACATCCGGGTATGATTGTAGGAAGGTTGGAAATGGAAAAGAGAGTGTCTAATAACACGCCATTGAATAGCTTGAGAGTTGAATTTTTCCCACAATAGAAGCACACCTTAAGGTGTGCTTCGCGTCATGCATATTCTATTTTCCCTGCTGTTTGCACCAGATTCCCATTACCCATTTTACAGGTAACAGTTTCACCAATCTCACCTGCATTCTAATAGGAAATCCCATAATAGAAACAGATTTTCTCTTGCGTAAATCCTTCATGGCTTTATCAACTACCTGCTGAGAGGTGTAGAAACGATCATAATATTTTATAGTGTCATCATGAACTGCACGGTTAAAGAATTCTGTCTTGATCCAGTGTGGTGCAATGGCCATTACATGAATCTTACGTTTTTTTAGTTCCATTTCCAAAGCTCTTGAGAAATTCATCACATAAGCTTTGGATGAGCCGTACACATTAATATATGGTACCGGCTGCCATGAGGAGTTGGAGGCCAGATTCAGTAAGTGGCTACCGGCTGGCATATATGGAAGACTAATGTGAGTCATTGCAGTTAACCCTTTTACGTTTAAATCAATCAGATTCAATTGTTTGTCCAAATCCAACTGTGAGAATTCACCAAATAATCCGAAACCGGCATTGTTAATCAAAACCTGAATTTCCGGTTTGTGTTCTTCCAGAAGTCCTTTGTAGATTTCATAGTTTTCTGAAACAGCCAAATCCAATGCGATTGGTCGAATCTTCGCACGGCAATCTTTTTGCAATTCTAATAGACGTTCTTCTCGTCTGGCAATGACCCAGATTTCATCTAAAGTAAATTCCTTATCAATGGCATAGACGAAATCTCGTCCCATGCCACTGGAAGCACCGGTAATTACTGCAATGTTCATAGTATTCCTCCGATTTTAAACGCTTTCAAATTCTTCTACAATCTCTTTTGAAGGTGGTGCAGTCAATAAGCTTACCACTACGATAGTAATACTTGAGAGAATGAATGCTGGAAGTAATTCGTAGATTCCCCAAATACCACCAATTGGTGCAATCAGGTAATGCCATACGAATACCATCACGCCACCAACAACCATTCCGGCTAAAGCACCGTTACGGTTGGTACGTTTCCAGAATAATGAGAATAACATTAAAGGTCCGAAACAAGCACCGAATCCGGCCCATGCAAAGGATACAATGTTAAATACGGAACTGTTTGGGTTCCATGCAATAACAACACCAACTATAGAAATTAAAACAACGGTTATTCTTGCAACAATCATAGAAGTTTTCTGTGAAAGTTTCAATCCAAAGCAGTCAACCAACAGGTTCTTGGATACACTGGATGAAGCAGCAAGAAGTTGGGAGTCTGAGGTTGACATTGTACAGGCAAGGATACCGGCAAGAATGAGACCTGCCATAATGATTGCCAATACACCGTGTTCACTTAACAACATAGCAACCTTGATAATTAATGTTTCCGCTTCGGAAGAACCTTCCAGTACATCAATAGCTCCAACCTTTGACATGGAGTATCCGATAATACCGATAAAGATTGCGACTGCCATGGAAATTACAACCCATACAGTAGCAATTCTTCTGGAGAGTTTTAATTTGTTTTCATCTTGAATACCCATAAAACGCAATAAAATATGTGGCATACCGAAGTATCCAAGTCCCCATGCCATTGTTGAAGCAATGGTCAATGCAGTGTATGGAGATGAGGAACCACTAACAGGATCATGAGAAGCAAGGAGGCTCAAATAACCCTCTAAGCCTTTTGCATTTGAAAGAACCACATCCATTCCGCCTGCAACATTTACACCAAATACAACTACAATTACGAGTGCAATTGTCATAACGATACTCTGGATGAGGTCAGTTGTACTTGCTGCAAGGAAACCACCGAGAGCAGTGTAAGCAACAATAATAATTGCACTGACAATCATAGCCGGAGCATATGGAATTCCAAATAGGGTGGAAAATAATTTTCCGCAAGCCGCAAATCCAGAGCCGGTATATGGTACAAAGAATACCACAATAAAAATAGCAGCAATAGCAAGAATCAAGCGGCTGTTGTCACGAAAACGGTTCGAGAAAAACTCCGGAAGCGTAATGGAATTATTTTTTGCAGTATAGCGACGGAGTCTTTTTGCTACAATCAGCCAGTTGAAGTATGTACCGATTGCCAGACCGATTGCTGTCCAACCTGCTTCGGCACAACCAGAAAGGTAAGCGACACCCGGAAGCCCCATTAGCAGCCAACTGCTCATGTCAGAGGCCTCTGCGCTCATGGCAGTTACGATAGGACCAAGTTTACGCCCACCAAGATAAAAATCGCTAACGTCCTTATTTTTTGATGAGAAGTAAACACCGATTAAGACCATCGCGATAAGATAGATAACAATAACTGTTAAAAGTCCAATGATAGTATTTGTCATTTTAGTCTCTCCTTTTTATAAAACTTAATAATTTAATAATGTAATTCGCTAAAGTATACCACAAATTAAAGCAAAGTGCAATTGAAATGAGCATTTTTTTGTGGTACTATAAGAAAAGGAAAAAACTTGAAACTCAAGGAGGAAATAGAGATGGAACAATATAAGAAAGAGTTTATCGATTTTATGGTAGATAGCAAGGTGTTAAAATTTGGAGATTTCACATTAAAGAGTGGTAGAAAGTCTCCATTTTTCATGAATGCAGGCGGATATGTAACTGGTTCACAGCTTATGAAATTAGGAGAATATTATGCAAAGGCTATTCATAACACATATGGGGATGATTTTGATGTATTATTTGGACCTGCTTACAAAGGAATTCCGATAGCAGTTGTTACAGCTATTGCATACAGTAACTTGTTTGGTAAAGAGGTTCGTTATTGCTCAGACCGTAAGGAAGAGAAAGACCACGGTGCAGACAAGGGAAGTTTCTTGGGAAGCAAGCTGCAGGATGGCGATAGAGTCATTATGATTGAAGATGTAACCACATCCGGAAAATCAATGGAAGAAACAGTACCGAAGGTAAAAGGTGCAGCAGATGTAGAAATCGTTGGACTTATGGTTTCTTTGAATCGTATGGAAGTTGGAAAAGGCGGAGAAAAGAGTGCCTTGGATGAAGTGAAAGATTTATACGGTTTCCCAACCGCAGCAATTGTATCTATGGCAGAAGTTGTAGAACACTTATACAACAAAGAGTACAATGGTGAAATTATTATTGACGATACATTGAAAACGGCAATTGACGCATACTATGAACAGTATGGAGTGAAATAGTAGGAGACGAAGGTAAGTGAAAAAGAAAATAATATTTGCTTTGTATATTTTCTTTTTATTGTATTTTTTGATTTTTTCAGAGATTTACGGAAGAAGCGGAGTTATGCAAGATTATCATTATAATATAACTCCCTTTCAAGAAATAGAGCGTTTTTGGAAATATAGGGAACAATTAGGCTTAATGTCGTACATCAATTTGTTTGGGAATGTGCTGATTTTTGTGCCATTTGGTTTTATGGAGCCGTTGACAAGCAAAAAACGAAGTTTTTGGGCAACGCTTATTGATGGCTGTCTGGTGAGCCTATCAGTTGAAATTTTTCAATTCATAACGAAGGTTGGACGCTTTGATGTAGATGATTTAATGTTAAATACCACTGGCGTAGCATTGGGGTATGTATGTTTTCTCGTATGGAATGCGATAAGGAGAAAGTATGGCACGAAGGGATAGAGAACGACAGAGAGAAAGAGAACGTAGAAATAGAAAAAGACGCAAATACGGGCAGGCGCAATTGAAACATGCCAAAAGAGGCGTATGGTCATGTGGTTTGAGTGCTACTGTGCTGATTATTGTGGCGGCACTGTTTATTAAAGCCTATGTTAGTGAAGGAACGGCGGCACCGATTATCGGAGGCTTCGGTTTGGTTGCGTTTGTGCTTTCGAGCTGTGGATTATATATGGGAGTGCGTGGATTCAAGGAACGTGAAAAGGACTATTTGACTTGTAAAATCGGCGCCTCATGCAGTGCATTTTTTATCTTAGTATTTATTATAATTTTTTGTAGAGGTTTATTTTAATGAATGAAAGATATGAACTCGCAATAGAACGTATCCGTTCTATTGTGAATGAAGATACGGTAAATGAAAAATACCGTGATTATTTTCAAGATGTAGCAAACTTTATTCTGGACATTGACGCAATTAAGGAACGTTTGGAGACGAAACCAAATGGTGATTGCACTTTTGAAGAGCTGAAAAATGAAAATGAAAATATATACAAGGATGTTTTTAGTAAAAACTATGAAATGAGTTTTGCAAATCCGTCTTATGCGGCTACTAAGATGGGCACAGAGGTTGGGCAGATTTTAAGTTTTTTGTATGCTGAAATTCGAAGTGAAATACCATATGTGTATGAACAGAGTTTGGAATATCTGACGATATGCAATGAATTGTTCATTGAGGTTTATAATTGCTTTGAAGGTGTCAAAGAGCCGGATATAGAAGAATTAAGAAGTATCATCTATTGGTATGCAAGCGATTACTGCGATGTGTTTTTAACCGATCGTATTGAAGAGCAGGTAAGCCCGGAATGTTCATTTGCCACAGATATTGTAATGAACAGCAACCTTAATGATTTGAGTTACCTATATTATTATGGTGAATTTATTTCTGAAAATGAAATTGAAACGGCAAAACACTTAAACTCCCTTCCACAGGAAGTGATTGACCGTATGGCAGAGGTTTATACGGAGGGCTACCGTAAGGGGTTTGAAGTGGCAGGCATCGATTTGTCGAAAAAAACAGTTGTTAACGTGCGTTATCAATTAGGTTTTGAACGCGTGATTCGAAAAGCAATTGAAAATTTTGCGAAAATGGGACTTCGCCCAAGCATTTACCGTGCTGCTGTTAATGTTGTTACAAAAAGACAACAGCACAAGATTGGCTATTGTGGTGGGAATCCAAATAAGCAGTATGATTATGACCATCGCGATGACCAGGCACTGTTCTTTGATAAAAAATTCGTAGAACGTAAATTGGATGTAATGAAGAATGCCTATGAGCAATATAAGGATTGGGCGGCAGGCTTTGCAGGCCCGGCTGTTATGGAAGTGTTTGGAGAAGAGCCTTTTTCTCCGATTCAGAAATCAGAAGTAATTCAGCTTAGTGAAAAACAACAGCAGTTATCTGTTTTGTATGATAGCAAGTCAGGGCAATTGACCAATCAGTACATCAAAGGTGATGAACGAAGTTTTACCATTATTGCATATCCGGTTCCGGAGATTGGTGATAAATACACCGAGATTTTTGATGAGATTATTCGAATTAATACCTTGGATGCAAACCTATATGAGAGGGTGCAACAGACCATCATTGATGCACTTGACCAAGGGGAATATGTGCATGTGCTTGGCAAGAACGGGAATGAAACAGATTTAAAAATTCAGTTATACAGATTACAGAATCCTGAGAAAGAGACTGTTTTTGAAAACTGTGTGGCAGATGTTAACATTCCGGTTGGCGAAGTGTTTACATCGCCTGTCCTTGAAGGCACAGACGGTGTGCTGAATGTTAGTAAGGTATATTTGAATGAACTGCAATACAGGAATTTGAAGATGACATTCAAAGACGGAAGACTAACGGATTATAGTTGCAGCAACTTCGAAGATTCAGAAGAAGGAAAGAAATTTATCAAAGGAAATGTACTTCACAATCATGACACACTGCCAATGGGAGAATTTGCAATCGGAACAAACACCACGGCTTATGTGGTTGCAAGAAAATATCAGATTGAGGATAAGTTCCCAATCTTGATCGCAGAGAAGACAGGACCGCATTTTGCAATTGGTGATACCTGCTATAGTTGGAGTGAAGAAAATCGTGTGTATAATCCAAATGGAAAAGAGATTGTTGCAAAAGACAACTCCGTATCTATTTTGCGAAAAGAAGATGTTTCCAAGGCATATTTTAATTGTCACACGGATATTACCATTCCATATGATGAGTTGGGAGAAATCAGTGTTGTTAAGGCAGATGGAACTAGAATACCAATTCTGTTGGATGGAAAATTTGTCTTAGCAGGAACCGAAGTGCTTAATGAGGCACTTGACGAGATGTAGTAATAAGCATTTATTAATATTTATAAGGATAGATGACGTGGATAACGGTTGACATTCCAAGGATCAGTTAGTAAACTGTAACTATTCAGAACCAACCTCGAAAACACGTTGTGTTTTCTCAGTGTGGCGTATCCGCCAAATAAAATTTTAAAAACATGCTTAAAAATGCAAGCATTTTACGTCTGTTTTATAAAATTTTGCTTGGCTCTGAACAGTTACAAACAAAAGGAGAAAAAAAGATGCCAAAAGTAGGAATCGTAATGGGAAGTGACTCAGACCTTAAGGTTATGAGCAAAGCAGCAGACATGCTGGACAAATTTGGTATCGAGTATGAAATGACAATTATTTCAGCTCATCGTATGCCAGATGTATTTTTCAACTATGCGAAATCAGCAGAAGAAAAAGACTACAAAGTAATTATCGCAGGAGCAGGAATGGCAGCACACCTTCCGGGTATGTGCGCAGCATTATTCCCAATGCCAGTTATCGGAGTTCCGATATCAGGAAAGAATTTAGATGGTATGGATGCAGTTTATTCCATTTTGCAGATGCCACCTGGAATCCCAGTTGCTACAGTTGCAATTGATGGTGGAACAAATGCGGGTATCTTGGCAGCAAAGATTCTTGCCACATCAAATCCTGAAATTTTGGATAAGTTAAAAGCATACTCTGTAGAAATGAAAGAAACAGTGCAAGGAAAAGCAGACAAGTTAGCTGAACTTGGACATAAAGAATACATGAAACAAATGTAAGAGACATGGAGGATAAAAAGATGGATTATAAGAACGCGGGCGTAGATATTGAAGCTGGTTACAAATCAGTAGAACTTATGAAAAAACATGTTCAGGCAACAATGAGACCTGAAGTACTTACAAATATCGGTGGTTTTTCAGGAGCTTTCTCTATGGAGAAATTTAAAGACATGGAAAAACCAACACTTGTTTCCGGAACAGACGGTGTAGGAACAAAATTAAAATTAGCATTTATCATGGACAAGCATGACACAATCGGTATTGACTGTGTGGCAATGTGTGTAAATGACATCGCATGTGCAGGTGGAGAACCTTTATTCTTCTTAGATTACATTGCATGCGGTAAGAATGAGCCGGAAAAAATCGCAACAATCGTTAGTGGTGTTGCAGAAGGATGTATCCAATCAGGTGCAGCCTTAATCGGTGGTGAAACAGCAGAAATGCCAGGTTTCTACCCTGTTGACGAATACGACCTTGCAGGTTTCGCAGTAGGTGTTGTAGATGAAAAAGATTTAATTACAGGAAAAGATTTAAAAGCAGGAGATGTTCTTATCGGTATGGCATCTTCAGGTGTACATAGCAATGGTTTCTCTTTGGTTCGTAAAGTATTTTCTATGACAGAAGAATCATTGAAGAGAGAATATGAACAACTCGGATGCACATTGGGAGAAGCATTACTTGCTCCAACTAAGATTTATGTAAAAGCATTACGCACAATTAAAGAAGCGGGTGTGACAATTAAAGCATGTAGCCATATCACAGGTGGCGGATTCTATGAAAACATTCCACGTATGTTAAAGGATGATACACATGCTGTTGTGAAGAAAGATAGTTACCCAATCCCACCAATCTTCAAAATGTTAGCTGTAGATGGTGACATCGAAGAACAAATGATGTACAACACATTTAACATGGGTCTTGGTATGGTACTTGCAGTAGATGAAAAGGATGTAGAAAAGACACTTGCTGCTATCAAAGAAGCAGGCGAAGAAGGCTACATTGTAGGACACATCGAAGCAGGCGATAAAGGAGTAACTTTATGCTAAGAGTTGTTGTATTGGTTTCCGGAGGCGGAACAAATTTACAAGCAATTATAGATGCAGTAGATAACGGCGCTATCACAAATACGGAGATTGTCGGTGTTATCAGTAATAATAAAAATGCGTATGCATTGGAACGAGCAAAGGCCAAGGGAATCCCTGGCCAATGCATATCTCCAAAGGATTATGAGACAAGGGAGGAATTTAACGATGCATTGTTGCGTGCAGTAGACGAATTGAACGCAGACTTGCTCGTGCTTGCAGGTTTCCTTGTAGTAATTCCGGAGAAAATTATCTCTGCGTATCGAAACCGCATCATTAACATTCATCCATCGCTTATTCCGGCATTCTGCGGAACCGGTTTTTATGGTTTGAAGGTGCATGAAGCGGCTTTGGAAAAAGGCGTAAAAGTAGTTGGTGCGACGGTTCATTTTGTAGATGAGGGAACCGATACGGGAGCCATCATTTTACAGAAGGCAGTTGCTGTTGAAAAGGGAGACACCCCTGAGATATTACAACGCAGAGTCATGGAGCAGGCAGAGTGGAAGATTTTGCCACAGGCAATTGACCTCATTGCAAACGACAAACTTGAAATGATTGACGGAAAAGTGTGGATAAAATAGGAGAATTCAGATGAAAGTATTAATCGTAGGAAGTGGCGGAAGAGAACATGCAATCGCATGGAAGGTAGCCCAAAGCGAAAAAGTAGACAAGATTTACTGTGCACCGGGAAATGCAGGTTGTGCAGAATACGCAGAATGTGTTGCAATCGGTGCAATGGAATTTGACAAATTAGTTGCATTTGCAAAGGAGAAAGAAATTGACCTTACGGTAATCGGTATGGATGATCCGTTGGTTGGTGGAGTTGTGGATGCGTTTGAAGAAGCAGGCCTTCGTGTGTTTGGACCACGCAAAAATGCAGCGATTTTGGAAGGTTCAAAAGCATTTTCAAAAGATTTAATGAAGAAGTATAATATCCCAACTGCCAGCTATGAGAATTTTGACAATGCAGAAGAAGCACTTAACTACTTGGAAACAGCGAAGTTCCCAATCGTATTGAAGGCTGACGGTCTTGCTCTTGGAAAAGGTGTATTAATCTGTAATACTTTAGAAGAAGCAAAAGAAGGCGTGCAGTCTATCATGTTAGATAAACAGTTTGGTACAGCCGGAAATCGTATGGTTATCGAAGAGTTTATGACGGGACGTGAAGTTTCTGTGTTATCCTTCGTAGATGGTAATACCATCAAGACCATGACATCTGCACAAGACCATAAACGTGCAAAAGACGGAGATGAAGGGCTTAACACAGGTGGCATGGGTACATTTAGTCCAAGCCCATTCTACACAGAAGAAGTAGATGCATTCTGTAAGAAATATATTTATCAGCCAACCGTTGATGCAATGGAGGCGGAAGGCAGAGAGTTTAAAGGAATCATTTTCTTTGGATTAATGCTTACCCCGGATGGTCCACGCGTGCTGGAATACAATGCTCGTTTCGGTGACCCTGAGACACAGGTTGTGTTACCACGTATGAAGAGTGACATTGTGGAAGTGTTTGAGGCTTGTATTGATGGAACATTAGACCAAGTGGAATTGGAATTTGAAGACAATGCAGCTGTTTGTGTGGTGCTTGCTTCAGACGGATATCCATTGAGCTATGAAAAAGGTTTCCCAATCGAAGGTCTTGATGAATTCCAAAAACATGAAGGTTATTATTGCTTCCACGCAGGAACCAAGTTTGACGGTGATGCTATCGTGACAAACGGTGGCCGTGTACTTGGAGTTACTGCAAAGGGAAAAGACTTAAAAGAAGCAAGAGCAAATGCTTACGCTGCAACAGAGTGGGTAAATTTTGCAAATAAATATATGAGAAATGATATCGGAAAAGCAATTGATGAAGCTTAGAAGGTAACAGGAAGGTGCGATGAAAAGTCGCACCTTTTTTGCTAGACAAATCTGTGCGACATGTTATAATGTTGTTATAACACGTAAGAAAAAGGTGAAAGATATGTTAATTAAAATTGATTTCAATAGCGACGAAGCTATCTATATGCAGCTTCGTAATCAGATTATTTTAGGAATTGCAACATCCAGAATACACGAAGGAGATTCGCTTCCTTCTGTCCGACAGCTGGCAGAGGAAATCGGAATTAACATGCATACTGTAAATAAAGCGTATGCAGTACTCCGAGAAGAGGGAATTATACATTTAGATAGAAGACGCGGAGCGGTGATTGCCATTGATATCAATCGATTGCAGGCACTGGAAGATATGAAGCGTCAACTTACTGTTGTCCTTGCAAAAGGAAGATGTAAAAATATTACGAAAGAAGACGTTTACGCATTGGTAGACGAGATTTTTGATGAGTATAATTAGGAGGTCGTAAGAATATGCATAAGGATTTTACAGCACAGGCCGAAAAAGTATTGATGACAGCCAAAAGTCTGGCTAGAAAATGGGGACACCCATATGTTGGGACAGAGCATTTACTTTTGGCACTGCGAAAAGAATTTACGGGTGTAGCAGGTCAGGTTCTTGCAATGCACCGTGTGGACGAAGAAAAGATTACCAAGATTATAGAAGAATTAGGCGCACCGGCCCAAGAGGAAAAACGAAAGAAAATGGAATACAGTCCAAGACTTGAGTTCCTTTTGGATAACGCATTTCAGGAGGCAGTCAGACAAAATTCGGAAAAGATAGGAACAGAGCATTTGTTGTTGGCAATGATAAAGGATGCTGACTGCGCAGCTACACGTAGTCTCGCCACCTTAAATGTTGATTTGGTGAAAGTACATGACGATATCTTACATGTGGTAGGAATTAATCCAAAAGATTATGAAGATGGATTAGAAGGCGGACGCGTGCAAGGAGGCATGCTGGAGCAGTTCAGCACTGATTTAACTGCAAAAGCAGCAGAAGGGAAATTGGACCCTGTGGTTGGACGCGAGGCAGAAATTGAGAGACTCATGCAGGTGCTTAGTAGAAGAACAAAGAACAACCCATGTATGATTGGCGAGCCTGGTGTCGGGAAAACGGCCATTATCGAAGGCCTTGCAAGCAGAATTGCGGAAGGTATTGTTCCGGAAGGAATGAGAGAAAAACACATTTTGACATTGGATTTATCCGGCATGGTTGCAGGGACCAAATACCGTGGTGAGTTTGAGGACCGTATGAAGAAACTTTTACGAGAAGTGAAGAATGATAAGAATGTGATTCTCTTTTTAGATGAGATTCACACTATTATCGGTGCAGGTGGCGCAGAAGGAGCATTAGATGCGGCAAACATTTTGAAACCATCCATGGCGCGAGGCGAAATTCAGTTAATTGGTGCAACAACCATCAATGAATACCGCAAGCACATTGAAAAGGACGCCGCCTTAGAAAGAAGGTTCCAGCCGATTATGGTAGAGGAGCCGGATGCAGAACTGTGTAAAAAGATTTTAGAAGGCTTGAAGGCGAAATTTGAGGAACATCACCGTGTGATAATAACAGATGATGCAATTGACTCCGCTATTCAATTGTCAGAACGGTACATTAACGACAGGCATTTGCCGGATAAAGCAATTGATGTTTTGGATGAAGCATGTTCCAAAGTAAGTCTTCGTGGATATAAGGTTCCGGAGAATTTAGAACACATGGAAACGATGTTCCAGGAACTGCTTGTGAAGAAAGAAGAAGAAATCAAGGCAGGCAATTTTGCAGAAGCTTCTCTTATCCAAAAAGAACAAGTGGAACTTGGAAAGAAGATTGACAGCACGAAGAGACGTTTCCGTAAAGCGCAGGAGAAGAAACAGCTAGAAGTGGGAGAAGAAGATATTGCAGTTGTTATCTCTGCATGGACCAAAATTCCAGTTCAGAAGTTGACAGAGACAGAAGGAGTACGCCTTCGCAAACTAGAACAAACCCTTCACAAACGTGTTATCGGGCAGGAAGAGGCTGTAACTGCGGTAGCGAAAGCGGTGAAACGTGGACGTGTAGGAATTAAAAGTCCAAACCGTCCGGTTGGTTCCTTCTTGTTCCTTGGACCTACGGGGGTTGGAAAAACAGAGCTTGCGAAGACTTTGGCAGAAGCGTTGTTTGGGAAAGAAGATGCCATGATTCGTGTGGACATGTCTGAATACATGGAGAAACACAGTGTATCAAAAATGATAGGTTCGCCTCCAGGATATGTCGGCCATGACGATGGGGGACAATTGAGTGAAAAGGTGCGCAGAAATCCATATTCTGTTGTCCTGTTTGATGAAATTGAAAAGGCTCACCCGGATGTATTCAACATTTTACTACAAGTGTTAGATGACGGGCATATCACGGATTCGCAAGGACGAAAGGTTGACTTTAAAAATACGGTTATCATCATGACCTCCAACGCAGGTGCAAAAGCAATTGTAGAGCCAAAGAAATTGGGCTTTGGTGCAAAAGAGGATGCAGCAGAGGATTATAAGAAAATGAAAACTAACGTGATGGAAGAAGTAAAACGCTTATTCCGTCCGGAATTTTTAAACCGTATTGATGAGACTATTGTCTTCCACGCCCTTAATGAAGAGCACATGAAGAAGATTGTAGGTCTCATGTGTAATGAACTCGTCGAACGTGTAAAAAAACAGTTAGACATCAAGCTGATTGTTCGCGATTCAGTGAAGAAATTTATTGTTGAAAAAGGTACAGATAAGAAATATGGTGCAAGACCACTTAGAAGAGCGCTTCAAAATGAGTTGGAGGATAAGCTTGCCGAAGCAATCTTAAATGGGGATGTGAAGGCGGGAGAAGAAGTCGTTGTTCATATTTCTAACAAGAAAGTAAAATTCAATTAAAATACTGAGAAGATAGGAGAAACCAGATGGCAAAAGGGAAGAAAAGCATATTTTTTTGCCAGAACTGTGGGCATGAAGAGACGAAATGGCTTGGCCAGTGCCCTATGTGTAAGGAATGGAATACTTTTGTAGAAGAAAATGTTTCCGTATCCAAAAGCAGTACCGTGAAGCTGGCAAAAGAGGCAGAGGTTGTTGCTTTAAAAAATATCGAAACAGACTCTGAAGAGAGAATTCATACCCAGATCCAAGAGTTGGACAGAGTGTTGGGTGGCGGAATCGTTCCGGGCTCCCTTGTGTTAGTAGGCGGCGACCCGGGGATAGGAAAGTCTACCCTATTATTACAAGTGTGTCAGAAACTATGCGAAAGTAAAAAGCAAGTGCTTTATATTTCAGGAGAAGAATCTTTAAAACAGATTAAACTGCGTGCCAATCGCATGGGTGAATTTAAGGAAGACTTATATTTGCTATGTGAAACCAATCTGGAAGTCATTCGCAATATTATTGAAACAAGAAAACCGGATATGGTTGTGATAGATTCGATTCAGACTATGTATAGTGAGGAGGTTTCCTCTGCACCAGGTAGCGTATCTCAAGTGCGCGAGTCTACCAATGTGTTCATGCAGTTGGCAAAAGGATTAGGTATTTCTATATTTATCGTAGGTCATGTAACAAAGGAAGGAACGGTTGCAGGACCGAGAGTACTAGAACACATGGTGGATACGGTTTTATATTTTGAAGGTGACAGACACGCATCCTATCGTATTTTACGAGGCGTAAAAAATCGTTTTGGTTCAACAAACGAAATTGGCGTGTTTGAAATGCGACAAAATGGACTGGTTGAAGTGGAGAATCCATCGGAGTTTATGTTAAATGGAAAACCGGAACACGCCTCCGGTTCAGTTGTTGCATGTTCTATAGAAGGAACACGTCCGATATTAATCGAGATACAAGCCCTTGTATGTAGCAGTAATTTTGGAATGCCGAGAAGAACTGCAGCAGGTACAGATTACAACCGAGTTAATCTGCTTATGGCAGTCTTGGAAAAACGACTTGGATTGCACCTTTCGAATTATGATGCATACGTTAATATAGCTGGTGGCGTTAAGATGAATGAACCTGCAATAGACTTAGGGATTGTGATGGCCATTGTGTCGAGCTATAAAAATCATCCGATTGATGAAAAGACCATCGTATTTGGCGAAGTCGGACTTAGCGGAGAAGTACGGGCAGTCAGCATGCCAGAACAACGAGTGGCAGAAGCGAAAAAACTAGGATTTGAAACCTGCATTCTTCCAGAAGTATCAAAAGACATGGTAAAGGGTATTGAAGGGATTAAGATTATAGGAGTCAAAAATATAGGCGATGCGATGCAATTAATTTGACGTTTGTAGAAAATACACAAAAATGTTAACGAAGGACGAATTTTTTCGTCCTTTATTTTGTGAAAAATAGTGTTGACTTTTGTTAAGACGAATGATATTCTAAGTGAGCGCTCAGTTGACGGGTTAAACAATTTTATAAAATCAAAAAAAGTTTTAAAAAGTTGTTGACAAGGGCTTGGTTGGTGTGATATTCTAACTAGGCTGTCGCAAGAGAGCAAGGAGAACATTGATAATTAAACAATAGATGACAATAAACGAATTCCTGAAAATTTCTAAGAGAAAATTCAAGAACAGACAGTTAATGTCGAACCAAAAAACAGTAAAGTAAGGTAAAATTGCTAGCAAGTGATTTTGACCAGACAAACACTTTTAACGAGAGTTTGATCCTGGCTCAGGATGAACGCTGGCGGCGTGCTTAACACATGCAAGTCGAACGAAGCACTCATGACAGAT